>Ga0213859_10000010_pt1 | contig 80455 bp, 119 predicted proteins | sample PICome_2_FD_160133 | JGI IMG/M metagenome (GOLD analysis project Ga0213859, IMG submission 160133) | Coastal seawater microbial communities near Pivers Island, North Carolina, United States - PICO304 | ecosystem: Environmental > Aquatic > Marine > Coastal | place: USA: North Carolina...
GTTCTATTTATTATGTTACAAAACATTTACAAAGTTTTTGATAGACAAAGAGTAAATAGATCTGTAGTATCTAAATTACTACATTTGTGAGCGACGGGGTAAAGCCGTCAAGCAAAGGAGAAAAAAATGGAAGCACTCACTTTATGGAGCCTGGTTGGGTTCCTTTTCGCTGCATATGCAGTTATAGCCAATGATAGTGTGCAAACTCTCGGCACATGGATGGCATCAAACAACGAGAGATTTAATTGGAAAGTCATGTGGGCCGCAGCAAGTGCGGTTTTATTATGGGCAATTTGGTATGGATGGTATGTCTATGGTGGAGATATTTCCTATGGAAGACTTAATAAAATTCCATTCCAAGAAGTGCAATGGTATCATGCAATGGCGCCGGCTGTGTTGCTGGTGCTGACTAGAGTCGGAGTGCCAGTGAGCACAAGTTTTCTAGTGTTAAGCGCATTCGCATCTACATTTGTATTAGAAAAGATGTTGATTAAATCAATGATGGGTTATGTGGTAGCAGCTACCGCGGCCTATGGTATTTGGTTTGCTGTATCACGACTGTTAGATGAAACCAAGCCAGTTCCTGAAGGACAAAAACGTTGGTGGCGTATTGCACAATGGGTATCCACAGGAGGACTTTGGTGGACATGGCTGAGCCATGATATGGCCAACATCGCAGTGTTCTTGCCAAGAGAACTATCAGTTGATTTAATGATTCTTATCAGTGTAATCTTTGTAGGCGGCCTTTGGTTTATGTTTAGAGAGCGTGGAGGAAAGATCCAGAACATCGTTCTAGAAAAACACAACACAAGATATGTGCGCAGTGCAACACTGATTGACTTGTTCTATTGGCTGGTGCTTTGGTTCTTCAAAGAACTGAACGATATTCCAATGAGCACTACATGGGTCTTTGTTGGGTTACTTGCCGGACGTGAGTTTGCCATTGCAAGTTTTACAAACAAAAGAAAGACCAAAAGTGTATTTCCACTAGTAGGTCGAGACTTTATGAAAATGATGATAGGACTGAGTGCTTCATTAGCAATTGTCCTGCTTATCCATTATGTTATTGTTCCTAACAATATAGGATTATAATATAGGTTGACAATGCAATCCTACGATGCTATAATCGTAGGATTGTAGTCAACAGAACATTACAATGAGGAAATAAAACTATGATTGAAGGATTTAGACCACCTTGCGTGGTTTTCCGCACACGGGTAAGAGATGAAAGTATCGAAGGACCTAATCCCTATCGTTGGCAAGATGTAACCAGCGATGAAATATTCAAAGGCAAACGTGTTGTGTTGTTTAGCCTGCCGGGTGCATTCACACCGACATGCTCAACATATCAACTACCCGGCTTTGAAGAAAACTACGATAGAATTCGTAACAATGACATAGATGAAGTGTATTGCATATCAGTCAATGATGCATTTGTTATGAACGCTTGGGCAAAGAACCAAGACATCCAGCACGTAAAAGTTATTCCAGATGGTTCTGGTAACTTTACTCGTTACATGGGTATGCTGATTGGAAAGAACCATTTGGGTTTTGGCATGCGCAGTTGGAGATACATGTGCATTATCAATGATGGTGTAGTTGAGAAGTGGTGGCAGGAGCCTGGCATCAACAACAACGGAGAGGACGATGATCCTTACGAACAAACTACGCCAGAAAATTGTTGTGCATATTTAGAAAAAGGGTTAACCTAAGTCAACCCTTTCAATTAAAACAGTCAGGTCATAGACCTCGTGTTGCGGCGGAATACGCACGAGCAGGGCCAATGGTTAGCCCTGCATGTTTTTTTCAATATTAGAAATGTAATCGCCTATGTTATGGTCTGAAAAACTGTCAATGCTCTTGTTTTTTAAACCCATCAAATAACCTTGAAACTTGTCTTTGATGCGTTGCATTGGAGTCATTGTTCTTTCTATTCCGTTGCAATCCATATAGTGCTCATGTCCGTCGTGGACGTATCCCATTATTCTCAGTGGCACAGTGGTTACAATATCATTGTTGTTTACCCAACGGTGATGTTTACAACCTAGATTTTTTACAAATTTGCGCCAACCAACACGTGGTGAACCGTATGTGTAAACTTCTTCGATGTTAGGCATCTCATTATCTGCTTCACAACGGCTTGCCATAATGGTTGTCATGGCTGCACCAAGGCTATGCCCAGTGAACCATACTGTGACATGTGAATTATCCTTGTCAAGCAGATCTTCTTTGACCATAGGCCACAGTTCGTCTACTTCCTTTTTGAAACCCATATGCACTCTACCCACAGTCTCTGCTATGACAGGAGCAGCCTTTAGGTCTGCTGCAATATCATTGAATTGTGTGGGTTCTGTTCCACGACATGCGATTACCATGTCTGTATCGTTTTGAAATCTATATGCTTGAGCTCCTCCGAGATCGTAAAACTCACACTCTTTGAATCCTAATGCTTTACCATCTTTGGCAGCAGCCTTTGGACCTTTATAAGCAATTTGTGAAAGTTTTGCGAACAGCAGACTACGCTCATAAAAAGTCATGTCTTTGATCATATATTTGCCCTTCAGTTGTAAAACTATTTAGTCTTTTGAATTACTAAATACAAACAAGGAAAGACATTATGAGAAAACGCACAAGAAGTATATTAGAAGAACTCAACAATCTGCATAGTGCAGATCGTGGCGATGACTTTATTCAAACAACAGGCACTAATATTATTGAAAGTGCTGTTAATCTTATAGAAAAAATTTATAAAACCTATGATACCGAACAGGCAATAGATCTAGAACGTAGACTGCTCAATAGTATTCGAGCAGGCAGCAGTAAAAAATTCAAAGTGGGCGTTGAAAAAATCAAAGAGAGTAAACGTTAATGAACTTTATACAAGAGCTGCAAGAGGCTAGATTAACACGCAACAGCAATAATCAACGTGAATTAACTTATACCGATTGCAAAGAGCGAGCATATCTGTTGATGCTGATGCTGCAAACCATGCGTCAATATAGGCAATATCGTGGTGCAGCCGCAAGTTATGCCCAAAGAACAGTTATGTATCGCGATTATACAAGATTTAGAATCGACAGCACTGATCTATACAACTTCTTTTATTTTATAACTGGAGATAAAGACGCATTAAGCAAACTTAAAAATCCAGGTGCAGCTGAAAAAGAACGTAGAACAACTATTATCAGTCAAGGTAATTTAAACGGTTTGTTGAGAAGAATGGGCAGCAATGATTCGCCTTCCAAACAAGACACTGTTGATTTAAAACGATTAGAAGATGACTTGGGAATACGCAATGGAGATTATAAAACACTGCGTAGACGTCTTAGCACATTTTCAACTGATACACAAAGTGAACGCAAGACCACAGTCACCAGGCTGATATTTGCTGCAAGAGCAAAGCTCAGTGACAGTGACTTTATGCCTTTGTTTAGCAAGTTTGCATTGGATAAGAATTTAGAAGACTTTGATGCTACCAATCCAGAACCTACTATCAGCTCGCCTGATATCAAAAGCGACTTTGATGCAGTCAATTATAGATTCTTATTAAATCCTAGAGCTATACCATATGTGGCAAGGTTTTTAGAAATTGCTAGCAAGGGAGGAAGTATACCATCTACCTATGTAAGCACATACTTTCCTATTATAAAAATGGTGCATGACATTGTAAAAGCAGGTCCAGTGTATGTAGAACAGCTGAAAATGGTGCATTCTAGAGCAAAAAATAGCCGTAAGTAACCGTTTTTTTCCTAAAAGACTAAATACAATATACAAAAGTCCACAGAGTGTGGGCAGTCATTTAGAGATATTAAGGAGAAAAAAATGGCAGAGGTAACAAGAGTAAATCCAACAGCAGTAGCTCGCGGAACAATCCAAAAAACACGTGAACTTAATATGTTCAAAGTCGTTCTAGCAGGCGGCAACGGTCTAGGTGCAATGGGCACAGACGCAGCCGCAGCTAAAGTAACAGATGCTTGTGGTTCATTCGCAGGTCTATTCCAAGTGAAATCAGACGGTAGCGAACTATACATGGTAGCAGACAACCATGGTGTTGATGCTGATGCAATTGCAACAACTATTGCACAGGTGCTAGACACAGGCGCATTTACAGTAACAGGTGGTGAAGCAACACTATCAGATGGCGACACTGTAACAGTTACAGAAGTAACAGACTTCGAAACTATCTAAGTTTAGATACTATAAAAAATTAAAGCGTCACTTTTACAGTGGCGCTTTTTTTATGGCTGTAAATAACATATGCGTTACTTGCCTGAACACAGTGTTACTTTTATACACAATCCTAAAACAGCCGGAACCAGTATCAGTCAGTGGCTGGATGATAACTTCAAAACTGTTGCAGGACGCAAGCATGGAAATTATGAGGAAGTTCAAAACTATTTTCCAGACACAGTTTACACTTTTGGCGTTGTGCGTAATCCTTGGAGCAGACTGGTAAGCTGGTATAAATTTAGAGGACAAGGAGCAGGCACATTTGAAGAATGGTTTTGGGACAGATATTCAGCTGCTCAACACAATGCACTAGGTTTCAACAGCAATTTAATCTGGGCAAGGAATTGGTATACACTGATAACTCCACAATGCAATTGGTTTGATGACGAAACAGTGGTGTTAAAATTTGAAGAATTAGAAACTGATTTTGGAATCATACAAGAAAAATTACAGTGTAAACTAGATCTACCAAATACAAATAACACTCCTGTTGATGATTATACACAATATTATAATAGAGACCTGGCCGAAACTGTAAGAGATATATATTTAGATGATGTAATAAAGTTTGGATATGAGTTTGGAATTTGAATTATATACCACAGTTGACATAACTAACACAAAAGCTCGTAAAGGAGCAGACCCTAAGGCATACAGGCAATACCAAAACTATATGACTGTATTGCAAACAATAGGCATGCGCAGCAATCCTACGGTAACCAAAGACCCTGTTAAAACCACCCACAAAAACTTTCCTGATCAAAATGTATGGTATTTAGGATTTAGCATTGAATACGAGCAAGGACACAGCCTTGATTTATTGAATAATGATTTTAATTTGGTTCCATTTATAAGTGGATTAGACGAAACAGCTGAATTTAATGATACAGTGTTTATTACAAAAGGTGGTAAACAAAATATTCTTTTCATTGAAAAAGAATAAATACAAGCAGCTCTATGAGCTTAGGCATTTATTTTAGGTAACGAAAAGGCTATTTCCTGTCGTAAACAATTGGAGAAATAAATGTCGACATCTGCATTAGAAAAAGAAAGTTTAGAAGCACACGTTGATTTGTGTGCGTTACGTTATGAACAATTTGATAAACGTTTAACTTCGGTCGAATCCAAGTTAGATGATATTGCAGATCAAATGTCACAAGGACAAAGCAGCCTAGTAAAAGTCATTATTGGTGCAGCAGGAACAATTGTTGCAGGACTACTTTCAACTATTGTCGTTATTTTATTACAGGTTAACTAACATGAATTTAAGAGAGCTTTTTACTGATATCAATGATGATCTATACGAAAGACAAGTTTGGGGCAAAAGCGGCAACAAGGTTGTCCGTAAATTCCGCTGCACTAGCGGACCAAGAAAAGGCAGAGCAGTTGCACAAATGGCACAATGCTTTGCAGCACCTGATATTAAAAAACGTGTAAAATTAAAATTGACAAAAGCTCGCCTAGGTGCTAAAATGGCAAGAAAAGCCAAAAAGACCAAAAGAGTAAATCCAGCAAGCGTTAGAGTAAAGGCACTAAACAGATGAGATTCGAGGAGATAATGGAAAGGGGGCAAGACCCTGACCAGCAACGTCCGCCACGCCGTGGAATGGATCCATCTACCTACAACGATAAAGACACGAAGCCTGGTAACACTAGATCTATAGATGACATACTTAGAGATTTAGAAGCAGAGTATGGAACAGGAGATGAATTTTTGCCTCCTGAGGCAGGTGATATCGGAGCAGCCACAGTGCCTAGCGAACCGAGCACTCAAGGATTTCCAGGCGTTCCTTTTCCTGATCCAGAACCAAAAGATCCAGACCCTGCGCCTGATCCTAGTCAAACACCTCCGCCACCTGACCCAGCAATGGAACCAGATGATGGCGATATTCCCCCGGAGCCAGAGCCAGAACCACAGCCGCCTGAAATGCCGGATCCAATGGATGACTTGCTAGGTCCAGACGAACCAGACGTTCCACCAGCACCAGAGCCCGATCCTGAACCAGATCCTGAACCAGGCAGTGACGAAGGTCCTACACCTGATCCATTAACACCAGGGGACGATGTGCAAGCTGAGCCAGAAGTTGATCCTGGCACACCCCCAGAAGATGTTGCAGCAGATGCAGTAGCCAAAGGCACAGGCGAGCAAGGGCAATCAGAAGTCAAAGGCGGAGAAGAAGCACCACCTTACACAAAGAAAAGAACGTTAAGCAGCACAGGCACTACCACAAACGTGGGTGTTAGCCGGGCAGAAAAAGGTAATCAAACTTATGTAATTGCAGACGTTACTGGCGATTCTGCTAAAATCTATGGCGACGAAGAGGCCCTGCGCCAGTATTACCCAGATGCGGAGATATATCGTGACTAAATCAGCAACAGAACTTTTAAGAGCCTATTCAGACATACTAGCCGAACAGCCTACCATGCCAAATACTGGGCAACAAATGGGTGCCAAAGCAGATGCACAAATTGCAGCTCAACAACAAGCAAATCCTAATCAACCTCAGTCACCTGAACAACAGCGTCAACAACAAATGCAACAACAGCAGGATGCTGAACAACAAAAAAGAGATCAGCAAACTAATTTAAGGATGCAAATCAAACAAGCACAGGATGCTGAAAGGCAAGCCCGTGAGCAAATAGCAGTATTACAAAAACAACTAGCAGAATTGTAAGGAGTTGTTGTGCGTCTTCGTCAATTATATACAGAACAAACATTAACACTAAAACAAGCTCTCAAAGCATACGCCAAAGAAGTGTATGGATCTGGCATGATGACAATATATCCAGAAGCTCTAGTCGGCGGTTTGCTCTACAGTCTGGATCCTGTAGATTTTACTAGTAAATGGCAAGAAGGTATAAATGCAATGACCTCTCTAGAAGACGGCAGATATATTTCAGATAAATTAGATGTTGACCGTATAGTTAAAATTTTGCAAGATGCAGATAACAAGCCAGGTTCTGATTTTCATAGGTGGGCCAGCAGGTGGTATGCATTGGATGACCCTAGCAAAAACAAAGCAGTTGATAACTGGAAAAAAGCCATTAAAGACAAGACTGAGTTTGACTTAGATGCCTATAGAAAAGCTGGAATACGATCATATGGAGGAACATCTGGATCTGATGACTCAGATGAACCATCATCATCTGCACCTGATTATATTCCAATAAATCCTGATGCAGCAAAGTTTACTAAACCGGCATCGGAATATTCCAACAAGCCGCTAACTCCTCAAGTGATTGCAAACGGGACATGGACCCCTGACGAAATTCCACCTCCGCAGCCAATTATTCCTGAACAAAAAACTGGCGAATTTTACTTTGGAGATGAGTTTGCGGGAGATTGGAAATATTCACAGTTTGCCAAGCTGGCTGTAGGTGTTGCCCTCACAGGTGACACTAGATTATTTAATCGCCAGACAAAGCAGGATTGGTATTTCGAAGATTTTCTTGCTTCATATCCAGGTAATATAGATATCAATCATGGCATTAACCAATACAACAGGACATCAAGATATGACGGCGGCGGATCTAAATGGGAAAATGGATTATTATATTATTTAAATGACCTGACTGATATCCCTAGGTATATGAGAATACTTCCTGATATGATACAAACCGTGAAGGAAAATTACAAAGCAGCACAAGAGGCTGCTGCTAGAGGCGACAAGTCTAAGATACAAAAACCCAAAAGATATGCTGCACCATCTAGACCAGGGGAAGTTTCGAATTTTGGTAAAGATCATTGGGTAACATTCAACATGAGTGTTTTTAAAGACAGCCTGCAATTGATGGCAGATCGTGGAATTGCCAGTAAATTGAATACACTAAAAGATCCTATCCTTACACTTGGATTGTTAGGCGATCCAAGAATGAAAGAAGATATAGACAAAGTTAAGATGATGTATGGTCCTATTGAGGAAATTGACTTTGATGCTATGCCTTATGGGTTTTTAGGTATTTACAGTATTAAAAAACCAACACCTAAAGATGATGGCACGATTCCTGATATTGCAATAGGCGGAACACAAATGGGTTTGACCTTGCTTGACAGAGCTTTTGGACTGGAACAAACCAGTATATCAAAAACATTAGCACACGAACTTAGACATAGAGCTTTCAATATTATAATGGATATTGAAGAGCTACGCAATATGATGCCAGCAGATCTTCGTGAAGGTGGAGACTGGTGGGGAAGCTGGGGAGGCTATTACGAGGATAGCAAAACTGATGAAGGTGCCACAGCAGAACATGCAATGCTTTATGCTATGGATTGGGGTTTAAACCCCCCTTTAAGGCGAATGGGTTTCTTTGATAATCGTGTGTTTACTACTGAAACCCATCCTATACAGTATTGGCATGACCTTTATGAAGAATGCTCTAAAGCTGTTGGGGAATATTTGAAAAAAGTAGGAGCCGGGTTAGTAGATGTGGAAGCCGTCACAATCAATCGTCCTGACACATTTGGCGATGATGTCATTACACCGCAGGATACAAGAAATCAAGCATTGTTGAATCTTACTCCGGGCTTGCCCGAATTGTTTAGACATATAGTGCAAACTGATCAATTGGATGCACTAGAAGCTGTAGAAGATGCAGCCGGTTTTCTTGATATGCTGATAATCGGTTTTGGTGATATTCTTTGGGGCGAAGATGTCAAAGAATATTTAATGCCAACTCTTAACAGTCTTGTAGCTGCTACAAAGTATGCAGATTTCAAAGTAGCACTTGCTCAAACAAAAAAATTAAAAAGAATTTTGAATTATGTGCAAATGTTAAAAGATAGAAATCCTGACTACGGCGGAAAATATTTCAAGCAAAAAGATATAGAAAGGCAGATAGAATTTATAGACAAACACCTTGAAGCATTGGGTAAATTCAAAGACATAAACAAACTATCTCCATCTTACTTTGCTGCACTGTTAGCGGCTGGAAAAATTGAACCAGCAACACTTGCCGAAGTAAGAGCAGCAATGCCTTACACCATGTGGGACCTGGCAGATTACAGTGGTTATGATAGAGAACAATTCAAAGATCCAGGTGCTCAGCCACCAGAAAATGTTGGGCTACCTAATCCGTTAACACCGCCCGAACCTGATCCAGCCAGCGAACCAGATGACGGCGACTTTGGGCCAGCAGAACCAGAAAAACCAGAAGACACACCAGAACCCGAGGACGAACCAGAAGATACACCAGAACCCGAGGAGCCACAACGAGGAGACGATCCTGAAGATCTTCCTTACATCTATGATGGAATACCGTTATTTCATGTCGGAGGTAAACCTTTGACAGGCAATGAACTCCTCACATCTCAAGCTATTCAAGAAGTTTTAGATTATTTGATAAACTCAGATCTCACAGATGAGTTTGACGATTGGGCAGGCACACCATGGCCTGGCAATTATGATATGCGTAAAACAATTGATTACTACAATAAAAACATAGGCGGTAATTCAGATGCAGCCTATAGAGGCAGCATTGGAGAATATATAGATGACGAACTTGCTGCTAAAATTATACGTAGATACGAAAAAGAAAAAGCAACAAGAGATGTATAACCTGGTGATTTATGAACAAACTAGCAACTGAATTACAAAATCTGATAGAATCAGGCAGTAAAAAGTATCCTTTGCCTTATAAAAAAGGTAACAGTATACGTTTAGGTCACGTAATCATACGTGCAAAGAAAGACGGATTTATACTTTTTGACTGCAAAGAAGGCGCACAAATTTGTATGACAGCCAGCAAGCACGGAGCATTGGCCGCAGCAAAAACCTATCTTGCAAATCAAGACATAAACAAAGTTTTACGATTGGATCATAGTTACAGTAAACATGATAATGATTGTGCTTTTTATTCTCATACAATCAAAAAAGCAAAAGATGACTTTAAAAAAGAAATTGCACAAACCAGATTAGATATCAGCGAAGCCGAGCGCAGTGGCTTGGTAAATGATTTAGAGGCTATCATCTTTAATTAAATGATAAATAACTTAAACAACCAGGAACAGATCAATGCACATATCAGAATTTGCTAAACCGGTAACATCAAAGAGCTTGAACGAAAGTCTAGCTCGCCGTTTCGGTAATAAAATTAAATTAGAAACTTATACATTGGAGCAGCTACAAGATGCTCGCAATAAACTACGCACAAAACTTAGTCAAGTTGAAATGACTGAAAACTTTAATACAGTCGTAGAAAGCGATAGTTACCAAAAAAGTAAACTAATGTTAGACATTCTAAATGCTGCTATTACAGAGCGTGGGGATATCGAAGAAGCTGAAGCAAAGCCAGACTTCCGTGATGTTGATGGCGACGGCGATCGCGAAGAATCATGGAAAGATGCTGAAAAGGACAAAGAAGAACAAACAGACGAAGGTGCATACGGTAAAAAGAAAAAGAAGCGCAAAATGTCTGAAGGTGCTGAAGATCAGGCAGAGATTGTTATGGCAGCAAAAGAAATGGTTGACCGTCTTACTGGTTGGATGGAAGACACAGCTGAAATGCAAACTGAATCTATGCTAGAACTTGCAGATGCTATTCGTGATGAAATGGGTTCACAACAAAGCCAAGCATATGTAGACAGCATCAAGCCTGCTCTACAAGATCTTTACAGTGCAATGGAGGTCACACGTGGTGCATTAAGTTCAGGTGTTGGCATGCTCACTGGTGAAGAACAACCAGCAGCACCAATGGGTGCAGAAGAACCAATGCCAGCAGGTGACGAAATGGCAATGGAACCAACAGTAGATATGGAAGCACCAGTTGATGATGGCGAAGGCTTTGCTGTCGCTGGCGCAGCAGCTGGAGGAGATGAAGCAGCAGGTAGAGCACGTAGAGAGTCTATACAGTTTAACGAAGACAACGCTGGCGCTGATATTGAAGATGCCTGGAAAGGACATCTAAGCGCGGAATTGGTTGGCCCAGAAGCTCGTGAAGAAGTTAAAAAATTAATACTTGCATATCGTCACCAAATGAAGATTGGTAACAAAGCCGGAGCAATGTTAATTCTTGATACTATTAAGAAAAAGCATGATTGGGCGATGTATATAATAAAAGGTGACAATTTGCTTGACATCGCACCACAATCGAACATACCGCCTAACCAGTCACGACCAATGTCGACTCCTAACCAAAGAGAAAGTGTTGATCCACGCAAGCTGGCCAACAAACTTGCTAGCTCAAAAAAAAAGTAATTGAAGCCATAGACACTGATACGCTGTTTGCAACCCTTAGACATCTTAAGAACAAAGGTGTAGAAAGCCTATCGTTCAAGCAGTTGGATAAGTTTATGGCTAACAGCGATAGACAACAGTTTGATTTTGAAACTTTCAAAGCAGCATTTGATACAGATCCACGTATAAAAAATGTTGTCACAAACTTTGACCAAGACAAAATAGATTTTAAACAAAGTGAAGTCGACGACTTAGGTGCAGCAAGTGCTCCTGGTGGTGATGCAGTTGGCAAGATGGCATCTAAGGCAACTGATCTTGGTGCAAGTTTAACTTGACAACAAAATTACAATAAGTTATAATACAAATATTAATAGGAGGTCTTATGACTGAAAGAACACAAGAGCAGATTGTGGAGCATATCCAGTTGGTGCTGGAGACATATGTTGCACCCGCAGTAGCAGGACACGGCGGAGAAGTAAATTTTGTAGAATACAACAATGGCAAGGTATTGCTTGAACTTAGTGGTGCATGTAGTGGTTGCGCAGGCAGCACTATGACACTTAAATTTGGTGTTGAAAACATGCTACGAGATATGATTCCTGAAGTAGAAGAAGTTGAAGGAATGGACGATCCATTTAGCACTGTAGATCCTTTCTACTCAAGTGCTCCTCATTGGATGTATGAAGACGAGACTCCTTAGTGTCCCTTATTGTAGAAAAGTATAGTTACGAAAAATTAAAGCGTGTAGAAGTTGACGGTAAGAGACGTTACGCTGCCCCCGGCGGTGCTCCTGTAGCAAGCGTTACAACTATCTTAGGCGAAACAAAAGATAAGACACATTTAATTGAATGGCGTAAACGTGTAGGTGAAAAGAAAGCACAAGAGATTACAACTGAAGCAGCAGGTGTAGGCACAAGGATGCACCACTATTTAGAGAAGTATGTTGAAACTGGGGAATGGCCTAGTGCAGGTAGTAATCCTTATGCACAGCAAGCACACATGATGGCAACAAAGATTAAAGTCCATGCAATGGATGATGTAGATGAAATTTGGGGCAGCGAAGTTCCGCTTTATGTTCCTAATATCTACGCTGGCACAACTGACCTTGTAGGTGTTTACAAAGGCAATCCTTGCATAATGGATTTTAAACAAACCAACAAGCCCAAGAAACTTGAATGGGTAGAAGATTATTTCTTACAACTTACAGCATACGCAATTGCGCACAATGAAGTTCATGGCACAGACATACGTGAAGGACATATCTTTATGTGCAGTCGTGCAGGCGAATACCAACAGTTTGATTTATGGCCAGATGAATTTGCAGAGTGGGAACAAGAATGGTGGAATAGGTGTAAGCAGTATTACGAGAAGTTCGGCTAAATACTAGTAATAATACTAGGAGCATAGAATGGCAGTCGTTCAGATTTCGAGGATACAACTTAGAAGAGGTAGAGTAGGTGATAGCAGTCCTCCTATTCTTGCTTCTGGCGAAATGGGTTGGGCAATTGATACCCAGGAGTTGTTTATTGGTAATGGTGCTGTATCAGAAGGCGCACCCGAAGTTGGTAATACTAAAATCCTTACCGAACGAGATAATCTATTTGACTTAATAGGCGAATACTCACTAGGTAAAAGCGGCGATACTTTTTCAGTTACCACAGGCATTTCCCCAGCACAACCTATACAACGTCCTTTACAATCAAAGTTAGACGACTTTGTTACAGTAAGAGATTTTGGTGCAGATGGTGATGGAGACGACGGCGGCGGCATACAAAGAGCTATCTATGAATTGTTTCTAAATCAAAGAGCAGGTTTTGAAAATGTAGAACTACGCATACCTGCAGGAACCTATTTGTTATCTGCTCCTCTTTTTGTTCCTCCGGGAGCAAAGATCGTAGGCGATGGCAAAGGCGTTACAACTCTACAATTAGAAAATGGAATCAATACTCCTATTTTCCAAATGGTAAATTCCACATGGGATCCTAACACACAGCTACAAGATACTACCACCGTAGATAACCAGTCAAAAAATGTTATAATCAAAGATATGTCTTTAGATAACACTACAAACTTTGGCGGTTGTATTTTGTTATCCAGCACTATAAACAGTGTGTTTGAAAATTTACATCTAACAACAGCACATGATTTTGCAATTGACGGATTATATACAGATGGTGTAACTGAATTGTCTATTACCGATCAGGGCGGTATTAAATTTGATTACAATGCAGGCAACGCATACCCAAGTGAAAATAATAAGTTTATCAATATAGAATTTGAAAACATGGTTTATGGTGTTGATGCTCCAAAGAATGCTAACTATAATTTGTTTGAAGGATGTTCATTTAACAATGTAGGTTATGGGATAATGTTTGGTGAAGTAGACGGAGTATCTACTAGAGTAATACCTACTGCGGATTATGCATTTGCACCAAAATACAACACAGTTACTAATAGTTATTTCAACGATGTAAGAAGAGAAGCATGGCGTATTTCCAAAGGACAATACAATAGAAGCAGCAGCAACACATTTTTACGTGTAGGAAATAATGGCGGTAGCAGCGCAGGAAATGCATGGCCAGTGCTTACTTTTGATGATTTACATAACAAAAGTGATAATGACTATTTCCAAAGAACATTTGATCTAGCTCTTAATTATGATGTGTTTAATACTTCAGACGAAGATACCATTATTGATAACTTTGCTGACTATAATTATTATCCTGAGATATCAGGCAGTTTTGATTATGTTAATAGTTTTCCAATTGAAAAGGGCATCGGCAACAATGACTCTCCATTGCCCTCTGAAAGTAGTTTAGAAACATCATTTATGTATTTGCCAGCACCAGCATTCCAAGGTATTATACAGCTAGACTATACTTATAATGTTCAATTAGCATCAACACAATTAATACGCAACGGAAAAATTGAAATAATATATGACCAACGAGAAGGCAGTATTACACTAAGCGACGATTATGTTTTTGTAGGTGACGAGTCAAGAGATGACTTGCTTACCTTTACTGCTAGTTATGCAAATGGCCGCAATGATGTTATCAGTATTAAGGTAGTAAACGAAACTTTGCTGGATGGCGAATCATATACAGATTTGTTTACTACAACCATTAGACAAAAATCAACTTATCTGCAGGCTCCGTAAATTGTCCATAAATATTTCAACGGTATTTTAATGTTTGACAAACCATTTTACGATAGATTAAAGTGCTGGAAAGAATTAAGATATGAAATTGAAACAGCCAAGGATCCTTTTTCCTTGGTGCTTGATTTTTGGCGTTCTGCTCCAGCAACCAAAATTGCCACTGATCCATACGACAGTGAGACATGGCCAGATCCCTGGGCAATGATAGAAGAAAATCAATACTGTGACTTTATGAAAATTCTAGCAATTTTCTATACTTTACAGTTAACAGAACGTTTTTCGGAGAGTGAATTTGAGATACATATATTTTTAGACCAGAAAGAATGTTCAACAATTTACCTTCTTTCAGTTGACAAAAAATCAATAGGATATTACAATGAAAGTTATATTGCAAGAGTTACAACTACCTTTAAACCGCAAGCGCATTATAACTCTTTACCAACATATACATAACAAATAATAAGGAGCAAAAATGTCCAATGGAACTATGATAGTGAAACGTAGTGGCGCGAAGGAGCCTCTAAACATCGACAAAATACATTTTGTTGTTGAAGAAGCATGTAAAAATTTGGCAGGCGTAAGCAGTAGCCAAATTGAGATGAACGCCAATCTACAGTTTTACGATGGCATGACCACAAAGGATATACAGGAAATTCTAGTGCGCAGTGCTAATGATTTAATTTCCTTGGACAATCCAAACTATCAAACAGCAGCAGCACGGCTTCTCAGCTATGGTATCAATAAAGAAGTTTTTGGTCGCTATGAGCCAATAAGCCTGCGTGAAATGATTGACCTAAATATCAAGCGTGGTGTTTATGATGATGAAATACTAGACTGGTATACAGACGAAGAAATTGAACGTATGGATAGTTATATTCATCACAAGCGTGATGAAAACTTTACCTATGCAGGATTACGTCAAGTGGTAGACAAATATCTATGTCAGGATAGATCTACTAACCAATTATTCGAAACTCCTCAGTTCATGTATATGATGATTGCTGCCACGTTGTTTGCAAATTATCCTAAAGAAACACGTATGCACTATGTAAGGAGATACTACGATGCGACCTCTCTTTTTAGAATCAATATCCCAACGCCAGTCATGGCAGGAGTCAGAACACCTATACGACAATTTGCAAGCTGCGTTCTTGTTGACAGCGATGATACCCTTGATAGCATCTTTGCCAGCGATATGTCTATTGGACGCTATACTGCGCAAAGAGCAGGAATTGGAATCAACTCGGGACGCATCAGAGCAGTAAACTCAAAAATACGTGGAGGTGAGGTAGCACACACAGGGATCATTCCATTTCTTAAAAAGTTTGAATCAACTGTAAGATGTTGCACACAAAATGGAGTGCGTGGTGGTAGTGCGACTGTGCATTTTCCTCTTTGGCATTATGAAATCGAAGACATCCTTGTGCTGAAGAACAACAAGGGCACTGAGGATAATCGTGTGCGCAAGTTAGACTACAGTATACAGTTGAACAAACTCATGTATGAGCGTCTACTACAAGACGGTGAAATTACACTGTTCTCACCGCAAGACGTTCCTGGACTTTATGATGCGTTCTACAGCGACCAAGACAAGTTCAAAGAACTTTACGAAATGTATGAACGTAAAACCAGCATCCGTAAAAAGAAAATTAGTGCAATGGAACTGTTCAGCGATCTTATCAAAGAACGTGCAGAAACAGGACGCATTTATATTATGAATGTAGATCATGCTAATACACACAGTTCATTCAAAGACACTGTTTACATGAGTAACCTGTGCCAAGAAATCACATTGCCCACAAAGCCACTACAGCACATTGATGATCCAGATGGCGAGATTGCTCTGTGTATCCTAAGTGCAATCAATGTAGGTATTATCAAAGACTTGGACGATCTAGAAGAGCTTTGCGATTTAGCTGTAAGAGCATTAGAAGAAATTATTGATTATCAGCGTTACCCAATTGTTGCTGCTGAGAAATCAACCAAGGCTAGACGTTCGTTAGGCATAGGTTATATCGGACTTGCTCACTATTTGGCAAAGAACAAAGTTCAATATAACGACCCAGAAGCATGGAAGGTTGTGCATGATCTTACTGAAGCGTTCCAATACTATCTACTCAAAGCCAGCAACAAATTAGCGCAGGAGCGTGGTGCATGTGATTACTTTGACCGCACTAAATACAGCGACGGCATTCTTCCAATTGACACATACAAGAAGGATGTAGACGCAATAGTGGAGAACAAGTTAAACTATGATTGGGATAGTTTACGCAATGATATCAGAGAGCACGGGCTACGACATTCAACGTTGTCCGCACAGATGCCATCGGAGAGTAGCTCTGTTGTGTCGAACGCTACCAATGGAATCGAACCACCCCGCGGTTACCTGTCCGTTAAGAAGTCAAAGAAAGGGCCTCTTAAGCAGATTGTTCCGCAATATCAAAGTCTAAAACAATACTACACATTGTTGTGGGACATGCCTAGCAACGAAGGTTATATCAATGTAGTTGCAGTAATGCAAAAGTTCTTTGATCAGGCTATCAGCGGTAACTGGAGTTACAATCCAACACACTATCCAGATAATGAAGTGCCTATGAGTCAGATGATCAACGATTTGTTAATGACTTACAAACTGGGTTGGAAAACAAGTTACTATCAGAACACATACGATTATAAAACTGATCCTAGCGAAATTGAAGAAGAAAAACCGCAGACAGAATTAGCACCATCAGAACTTGATCTCAGTGAAGATGAAATGTGCGAAGCCTGCGCTATATAAATATAACACTTGACATACAGCCCTCATGGGCTGTATACTCTATACAGACACAATTAAAAAGGAATAACAATGTCGAAGACTGTTTTTAATCAAGAAAAAGTTGACTTTACAAAACAAAACATGTTCTTTGGCGAAGACCAAAACACACAGCGTTATGATACATTTCGCTTTCCTGTCTTCGACAAGTTGAACCAAACCATGCTAGGTTACTTCTGGCGTCCGGAGGAAGTGAGTCTGCAAAAAGATCGTGCTGACTTTGCTAACTTCCGTCCAGAACAAAAACATATTTTTACAAGTAACCTAAAATATCAAACATTGCTAGACAGTGTGCAAGGACGTGGCCCGTGCCTAGCATTTTTGCCACACGTAAGTTTGCCTGAGCTCGAAGGTTGCATTGTCACTTGGGACTTCTTTGAAACTATCCACTCACGTTCATATACACACATTATGAAAAACGTGTATGCAGATCCTGCAGAGGTTTTTGATACTATCCTCGACGATGAAAAGATTATTGCTCGTGCAACCAGTGTAACCAAACACTACGATGCATTCAATGAAGCAGCTGATGCATACTTCCATAGAGGTGAAGGCTCTTTGTATGATGTAAAGAAAAAACTATATCTTGCAATGATGACAGTTAACATCTTAGAAGGGTTGCGTTTCTATGTAAGTTTTGCTTGCACGTTCGGCTTTGGAGAACTCAAGCTAATGGAAGGTAGTGCAAAGATTATTAGTCTTATCGCACGTGATGAAGCACAGCACCTGGCACTAAGCACACACGTTCTTAAACTTTGGGCACAGGGCAAAGACGATCCAGAGATGGCCAAGGTTGCTAAAGAGTGTGAAGAAGATGTTTATGACCTGTGGCGTGAATGTGTTGCAGAAGAAAAAGATTGGGCAGAGTATCTATTCAAAGACGGCTCAATGATTGGACTTAACACAAACCTATTGAATCAATATGTTGAATATATTGCAAACAGACGTCTAAAAGCCCTTGGCTTCAATGCTATTTTTGATGCACCAGTGAACACCAATCCACTACCGTGGACACAGCACTGGCTTTCAAGTTCAGGCTTGCAAGTTGCTCCACAGGAAACAGAAGTAGAAAGTTATATTATTGGCGGCATCAAACAAGATGTTGATAAAGACAAATTAAAAGGATTTTCACTATGATACACATTTGGGGTAAACCAGCATGTCCATCATGCACTAAAGCAAAAGCACTTTGCGAGTCAAATAGTTTTCAATACGAGTATCTTGAATTAGGTAAAGATTTTGATAGAGAAGCAGTATTAGCAGAATTTCCAGAAGCAAGAACGTTTCCGCAGATTGTGATTAACGGACAAAAAATTGGCGGGTATGAACAGATGCTTAAATACATTGAAGACACAGGTTACACAGGAACAGGACACACTTTATGATTATTGAAACACCTTACAAACAAAACGACACAGTATCAATAAAAACCAACGCTGGTGACGAAGTTGTTGCACGTTTTGTTGAAGAGGACAAAGATACAATTACAGTTCAGAAGCCTCTTGCATTGATGGCAACACCTCAAGGCGGTGTAGGACTAGGCAACTTTGCGTTTACTATTCCACAAGATACAAAATTAAAGTTAAATAAAAGTGGTATATTATTTGTGCATAAAACAGAAGCTGAGATGGCTAAACAATATGTTAATAGCACAAGTTCTATACAAATGGTTTAGGAGTTAAAATGCCAGGGGTGGTTAGAGAAATAGTTGATACAAATATTGGACATGCAAAGCCACCACCTGATCCAGAACCATTTCACCAGTTTCCTTTTGTAAGAAATCAAAGCACAGTTTTTGTAGACACCTATGCAGTTATTACAGATGGCGGATCAACACAGTGCGGCGATGGTGTAAATGTCCCAAGTAGTAGAAATGTCTATGTAGAGAATCAACGGGTTGCTATTATAGGTGATCCAACAGGCGGCCATGGCGGGTTTGGAGGCAACAGTGTTGCCAGTGGAAGCGGAGATGTTTTTATAAATGGCCTTTAACGTAAGCTATGGTAGTTTTGATTTTCCTCCTAATCCTGATATTGCAGGGTTACTGGCTCAAGCAGCGGCAGAAACTGATCCTGTATTACAGGCACAACTTTATCAACAGGCTTATAGTTTTTCAGCACCCTTGACAAACGAAGAAAAAACTTTGTTTTCTTATATGCAAGATGATTACATAGAAAACAATCCAGGACTGGTAGGCAATCGACAAACCAGTTATGTAGGAGCAAGAACGTTAGACGACCTTACAGAATAAATACTGTATGGCAATAACGAAAAGAGCAGACAAAGGTGCTGCATTATCATATGAAGAAATGGATGCAAACTTTGACGCAGTTGCTCCTCGTGACAGCGCAACCGGTGCAATAGAAATACCTACAGGCACCACTGGAGAACAGCCTGCTTCTCCTGTAGTTGGACAACTTAGATTTAACACACAATTAAATTTGTTTGAAGGTTACTTTGATACATTAGGATGGAGTGCCTTAGCAGCTTCTGGTGTATCAGGCGAAGTAAACCAAAATGCTTGGGCTGAAATAGCAGTGGCAGGACAAACAAACGTTGCCGCAGATCAAAAGTCAGATGTGTTAACATTTGTTGCCGGCACTGATATTAGTATTACTACCAACGCTACAGCTGATAGCATAACAATCAACAGCACATATACACCACCGAGTAACGTGAGCGCATTTACAAACGATTCGGGTTACTTGACTAGCGAAACTACAACCACGCTTACCGCAGACAGTGTCAACACAAAACTTGTCTTTACAGACGAAACTGGCACAGCAAACGATATCGATCTCAGTTGGACCATTGATGACACAAATCTAGCACGTATCACCAGCGGCACTGTAGATGGTGCAACAGGCATTGCAACATTCACAAGAGATGATGCTACAACTTTTACAACAGACTTTAGTGCTTTATTTGATGATACAAACCTTACAAGAATAACCAGTGGTAGTTTTAACAGCGGCACTGGTGACCTTACACTCACTCGCAGTGATGCAACTACAGCGGCGACTATAAGTCTAGACGGAAGATACCTTACCAGTTACACAGTTACAGAATCAGATGTGACACAGCACCAAGCAGCATTAAGTATAACACAAAGTCAGATAAGTGATTTAGCACATTATTCTAATAGCGATGTTGATTCACATTTAAATACAGGAACTGCATTAGGAAGTCAAATTTTAAGTTGGACTGGCACTGATTATGACTGGGTAGCACAGCCTAGTGGCGGACTTGCAAATGTTGTTGAAGACACAACTCCACAACTTGGCGGCAACTTGGATGTTAATAGCAACTCTATTACAGGCACCACAGTGAATATTACAACTACAACAAATGGTGATGTTGTGATTCAGCCTTCTGGAACAGGTGGAATATCTTTACGCAAAAGCTACGATGAACACTTTGTATCACTTGGAACCTTGTTTGGCACAGAACAAATTGATGTAGGAACAGCAAGTCATTTTTATGGCTCAATACAAAGCAACGTTACATTTCAGTTTATAGGGGAGACTGCTACAACTAACCAAGTAGATAGTTTTACTTTGTATCTTTATAGAGCAACCAGTTTTAGTATTACACTAACATGGCCTGCTGAAGTTCAATGGAGTAACGGAACAGCACCGGCTCTACCTGGTGTAGGCGAAATGGATATCTATGTATTTACTACTATCAATAACGGAACATCGTGGTTTGGCTTCCAAGCCGGAGATGCTATGGCATGATACATAAAATGCTTATGGCTGCTGCCGGTGCAGGCGGCGCCCCTGACACTTCATATCATATAACCAATATAGCATACAGTGGGACAGATACACCTAACGTTCAAACGATAGAAGCTCAGCGTGATACAAGGAAAGGAGGAAGTAAAATATTATACAATTTTGACTTCTTCAATAATGGGCAAGGTATAATCACATCCAGTGGTGCTAATAGTGATTTTTGTGCATACACAGTTGAGTTTGGCGGAGGCGCATATACAAAAGGCACAGAATTATTTGATTCTTCCACAAGTGTAAGCATGCCAACAAATGACAGATGTGATTTTTTAACTTTTATTGACAGCACAAATTTAGTTGGCGCATATGGTAATACATTAAAAAAATTCACATGTTCAACACCCTGGGACATAAGCACTTTAAGCAATAACACCTACTTTACCAGTTCTTTTGCCAGTCCTCCGTTTTCGGGTCTTATAAAATATTTTAAGTTTAACTCTACTGGAACTGAAATAATAATAGTTACCCCAGGTCAGTCTCCTAATGGCTTGTTTAAATTTACTTTGTCAACGCCATATGATATAGCAACTATATCGTCCAGTCCGACACAGTCCGATGCTACTCATCCTAGAGGCGTTGTTCATATAAACGATGCAGGCACAGTCATAACATACCAAAACGGTGGTGTGGATTGGAACTACAGGCAACAAACAATGAGCACACCATTTGACCTATCTACACTGAGCACAGAAACTGTTTACACATTTAACTTTTCGGACGGCTACGGAACTCAATATAATGAAGGATTAGGTTTTGCCGAAGCACATGGATCTTTTGCAGCAGGAGAAGTATTCTTTTTTAACAAGGGTCCAAACGTTATCGGTAGAGGTGTTTGCTCTACAGCATACGACCTAAGCACTATCACATGGGATACAGATATTCCTAGCGGATCAAAAGCTACAACAATATTCCAAGCAAGCGGAAATGCAGATATAGCTTCTACCAACAGAATGTGGTATTTAGAAAATTATCCTGATAATTTTAATCGTAATGGCCAATTTTATGTAGGATTTGATAGGTATCCAGGGCAAGGCGATAAATGGGTTTGGCAACTTAGTTTTCCATATACAATAGAAAATTTAAGTGTTTATGGGGACGGAAGTGCAATAAATCTTACCAATACCTCAAAACAAAGAAGGACATTCTGTAGAACTAGAACCAACTATTATGCATTTATCAGCACTGAGTATGTTAATAATGCTTATGCATTTTATCTTGACTATGTGCCTCAAGTTTTCGGCGGCGGTATAGATTCTACCAATGCAGTCGACTATGGGTCCGAGATTACAGTAGATATTACTAGTTGGATATCAGATGGTGGGTTAAATTTGAACACAATTTATCCAAAAAGAATACAAATGAGACAAGAGCATGAGTATACCAGCGGTTTGAACGAATATCGTTGTTGGGTATTGTTAGCAACACAATCAACCAGTGCGACACCACAGGTAGATATAATTAGACAAATGACAGCAACAACTAGCCCTCAGAGTGATCCTACAGTATGGTCTCTTGACACAGGAGCCAATGCAACATGGCAAATACCAAGAGGAGGAACTTATGAACCTGCTACAGATGAACTCATATCTGATTTCCAAGTTAGTCATGATGGAAGATATATTTTAATTTGCACTTGGCGAGGTAAACTTTACCTTTTTGAAAATGACGATCCTTGGAACTTGAGTGGTAATATCACAGCAATTCAGGAAGCTACTATACCATTAGAGGGAAATAAAAGACCAGAACAAATACATTTTAACAGCGACGGAACCAAACTTTTTGTGCATGATACGAGTGCAATTATATATGAATACGATATTGGCACTTAATGGTTGACAGAGGTTGTAGGTAAAGTTATTATTAATCATAGGCGATGTTGCCTATTGAACGGAGATCTTATGTTTAAAATTATCGCGGGTGTCGCAGTAGCAGGCGCCCTCACTGGTTGTGCTATTGGTGCAGAACCACAGGCGTTTGGTGTTGTCCGCAGCATTGAACCACATTACGAAACAGTTAGTTTCTTTCCTCCTGATGCAAACTGCACAGTGTATCCTCATTACCAGCAAGAACTTAGCCCTAGTGGTGCTCTAGTTGGTGCTGCTGCCGGATACGTTCTATCTGGTGGATTGTTGGTTCCGACTCTTGCAGTCGGCGGCGCAGGTGCAGTAGCATTTGGTAATGTTGAAAACTACTCAAATGTTGTATGCGAAAATGATTATTTGCCACCTGTAGAGCAAGAGGTAATTTCACACTTCAATGTCACTTACGAATACAAGGGTTATGAAGGCCGTGGCACTACCCAAACACAATACCAGGTTGGAGATAGTATTCCGCTATCCCATACACAAACTTATGCTCGTGAACTTACAGAATTTTTCACTGATGCACCTTATATCAATCCTGTATTAGAAAAGTAGGTTGACAAATACTTGCAAATCTACTAAAATATGATATAGGCAAAACAGAAAGGCAAACATGAACAAGATTATACTTACAGACTGTGACGGAGTGCTACTTAATTGGGAGTATGCTTTTTGTGTATGGATGGAACAACATGGCCATGCACAGATAGAAAATGGCAACGAAGAATATAACATCGCAAAACGATTTAATATTACTGAAGATGCAGGCAAAAAACTGGTAAAACAGTTTAATGAAAGTGCTGCAATGGGCTTTCTACCTGCACTGCGTGATGCACGTTATTATGTAAAACGGCTACACGAAGAACATGGATACGAGTTTCATTGTATTACTAGCATGAGCTTGGATCCTAATGCTAAAAAACTACGTCAAATGAATCTTGATAAGATGTTTGGTCCAACAGCATTTCCGGTTTTGCACTGTTTAGATACTGGTGCAGATAAAGATGAATTCTTAGATGAACACTATAGCGATAGTGGTCTATATTGGATTGAAGACAAAATGTCTAATGCTATTGCTGGACTTAACGTAGGATTGAATCCTATATTGATTGAGCATGGTTGGAACATGAACGATAGCGTTCCAGTAGGTATGCGTAAATGTGTCAACTGGAAAGAAGTATATGAGCTTATCGTAAATGACAGAGTTACATGAACAATTAAAACTGGCTTTCGCAGTTTACGTTAGAGAAAGCGAAAAATTTGAAAATGAAGGTGTCAAGGTGAGTGCAGTAAGAGCTCGCCAGGCACTTTCTGATATCAACAAATTGATTGCTGCTCGTAGAAAAGAAATTCAAACATTAAAAGATAATACATGATTAGTAATTACTTGGATAACATAGCACATCGTGTGCAACGATTAAATGATGCAAAAGAAACCACAGTCAAGTATCTGATTAAAGAAGAAGTAAAAGACAAAGACAAAATTGAAAATTGTGTGGTGATGAGTCAAATTTGGGCTGCGCATCAATTGGGTGAGCGCATGACAATGACAGACTTGAATATTGCTTTAGGTGGTCATGAAGATGTGATTGACCATCGAGAGCTATCACTTGATCCCGAATATGAAGATTATACCCTAATCGAAATGCTAGACGAGCTTTTACACAATGATGACAATAAGAATTAATAAATCAGAATTAAAAGTTTGCGAGAGCACTGCTAAAGTAGCAGTTTTAAATGCTACAGAAACTGATGTTAATGATATAGCAGAGTTGATCACCAGCAGGAACTATACTTGTGCTGTGATATATACCAAAGATCAAACAGCAGCACAAAAGTTATTTGAACAGGTAGGTGGCGAAACTACAAATTCTTACGACCGTCTGTATGCTTATGTAAGCAGTTTCACTTGATGTTAGCGCCAGCATTTTTAAAAAATGTAAATACAGTATGTTGAGAAACGACCTTAAAGAATACTACAAAGTTTTCTACATGGTGAAAGGTCACCTCGACGCATCACCTCAGACAGTTATAGATAGTTACAACGGATACTTTCGTCGACTATGGATCGATGGAAGTAACGGCGCTCCTCTGTATGACTATGAAGAACAGTTCGAACAAGCATGGGAAGACATACAAAATGGTTTCAAAGAAAATACAAGAACTCAGTAACGACGACTTGTCGTATTTAGAAAAACTATTAGGCGAGCAATTTGCCAAAGAACTTGAAAGAGACAAAACCTGGGTCCAAAAAAATAACTATCATCGCCCAGGTGAAAAGAAAAGCAGAATACTTCGCCTTATGAATGCCATCCGTGCTCAACAAGATATCAAAAAACGCACAGCAGAAAAGTGGTAATGCATATCTGATATGCACCAAAAAGGTTGACCTCATTTACATAACATGTTATAAATAGCTTTGTTAGCGTTGAAGCAACGTGGACACATACTGGACCCGGGTGCGATTCCCGGCAGCTCCACCATAAGGACACTATAATGGCATTGATTTGGACAGGAATACAATACACAAGTTTAGCCGCACTACTGGGAATGTGTGTGACGAAATGGGTTATTGATTTCCGTGCTTGGAGAGCAGGCAGACAAAAGCCAAAATGCTGCGGATAGTGTTTTTATGATGGGGCTGATCAGGATCGACAGGTGTGAAAGTGAAGTGGAGTTAACCGGATGACTGCGTAATAAGTCAATCAAACTAGATGCAAACGATAATTTTGCACCATCTGAGTTCGCTCTAGCAGCGTAACCACAGGGGGTATGGGCTCCACCTAGCAACAGAACGGGCCTCCAAGATGAAACATAGGTTATAGCACATCTGAAAGGAAACCCAAAATGTTTAAAACAATCGCCGCATCGATGATGCGGTTTTCAGCGTTAGCAGCGTTGGCATTGACTATTCTCACTCCATCACAAGCAGCAGCAGAAACCAAAGTAGGTTTTGTTTACGTAGGTCCAGTTGGCGACCTTGGTTGGACATACCGCCATGACATTGGACGTCAAGCTGTAGAACAAGCATACGGTGATGAAGTTTCTACTACCTACCTAGAAAACGTGCCAGAAGGTCCTGAAGCAGTTGAAGCAATTACTCAACTTGCAGAAGCTGGACACGATATTATCTTTACGACCTCTTTTGGATTCATGGATGCAACCAACGAAGTTGCTTCTAGATATCCAGACATTGCATTTGAACATGCAACTGGTTATATTCGCGAAACTGAAAACATGGCTACCTTTGGAGCACGTTTTTATGAAGGGCGTGTTGTAGAAGGCATGCTTGCAGCGGAAATGACCAAAACCAACAAGATTGGTTACATCGCATCATTCCCTATTCCAGAAGTGGTGCGCGGTATCAACGCATTTATGTTGGAAGCACAAAAGCACAATCCAGATGTTGAAGTTGACATTGTTTGGGTTTACACCTGGTTCAACCCAGCAGTTGAAGCATCAGCAGCACAGGCATTGATTGATGAAGGTGCTGATATCATTGTGCAGCATACAGACTCGCCAGCGCCATTAAGTATTGCAGAAAAAGCTGGTGTATACGGATTCGGACAAGCGTCAAACATGAGCCGCTTTGGTCCTAGTGCGCATCTTGTGAGTATTGTAGATGATTGGGATAGTTACTATGTTGACCGTGTAGGTGAAGTTATCAACGGCACCTGGGAAGGCGGAGACACCTGGTGGGGTCTTACCAAAGACGGTCAAGGTGGCGAAAAGGGTATGGTAGCCCTTGAGAGCTACAATGTCGAAGTGCTTGGACAGGATCTAGTCGATCGTGCCATTGCACTTGAAGAGTCACTTGCTAATGGTGAGCGTCACGCATTTCCATGTGAAGGATTGTTTATGCAAGACGGTTCGGTTCCAGAGGACTGTGCAAATGGCGAAGAGCATCTTACAGATGGAACTTTGCTTGGTATGAATTGGTATGTAAAAGGAATTGACGCATCCCTTCCAAACTAACCAATTTATATGTTGTCATCCATTATGATGATAGAGACTGGTGGGCACCGCCTAAAACGGTGTCTGCTAGACTGCCCTACGAAAATGCAATGGATGAGCTCGCTAGGTTAAATGCAATGGCTGGTCCACCGGACAAATATCAAGTTATGATGATTGAATGCCATCGGCCTGGTAAGAAATAAAAAAGGGGGAGTGTAAAAACTCCCCTTTAGTTTTGCGCTTTTTTTAAAAAGTTTTACCTATTTTTTCTTCGTCGTGGTCAGCGCCGAAAAACTCTTTGTAGGTATCAGGATTTATAATGACCTTAAGTTTATCTTCAAGGTTTAATGATTTATACCATTCTTTGAAATTGTTGCCAAATGTGTCTACGTCATCACCAATTTCAACAGTTGCATTTACCCAGCCAGTGTTTCTTTTCCTGTCCGGATCTACGTAATATTTTACTTCAGGCCAACGGCTTGCCATATCGTCAAGAAAGTCTTTTTTGTTGATAAGTGCATAAAGTTTTTTTAGCTTTTCAACATCATCGTTTTGATGGAACGCTATAAGTATACCCTGTAACACTATATCATCTTGTGGATTTTTAATGTATTTAGAAAGTTTTTCTACTCTGTAGTGTGCCAATCTACGTAGTTCAATAGCTGATTCAATAGATAACTTGCTACGTAGAGCAAAGGTGGTTGCTACAGCGTCAAGTTTATCTTGATCGTCCATTTGCGCTAAAGTCATATCCCAATCTCTGTTGGCTCGAACTTCCTTATACATCGGAATATTGTAAGCATCGTATCGTTGACTGCCTTGCGATCTTCGGCGTGGAGGAGTTGTAGTAGATCTGCCTTGATCAAAACCTGATGCATCTCTATCGCCTCTAGCTCTACGTCTTCCTTTACCAGGATTCATCCATTGATAATGTTGACCAGCAATTGCAACCATACCAGTGACTAGATTGCCTAATTTATCTAATAGTTGCTTAGTTTTAGATGAAGGACCAGCTGCCCGTCTTGAACCTCTAGGCGAATCAAATTCATCTCCATATGCTCTTGGTGGTGCATCAAATTCGTCGCCGTAGTTTGCACCTGGTGGTGCATCAAATTCATCTCCATATGTTGCACCTGGACCTGCTGAAAATTCATCACCGTATGTAGCAGGTGTTCTTGCTGACATCATACGGTCAAATGCATCTCTCGAGGATGGCATGCGTGGATCTTCACTAAGGATATCAATAATTTTCATTGTGTTCTCCGTGTTACAGTATTTACCTTGCCTATCAAAACCATGCATGCCTTTAAATGGGTAATATTTGCAAGAAAACCTATTGCTCCAAGCGAAGGTATATAAACGCATTGTTTACCATGCCTGCTACACTTTAGCGCAGTTCTACAACTTGACATTGTAAAATTTGTATGCTATATATTAATACTTAGACACACGGAGATTAATATGAGTGATACTGTAAGAGCAGCAGCACAAAAGCAAGCCGAAGAAGCAATGGATGGATTTATCCTATGGAGCAAACGAGTCACACTGTGGAGCGCATTCTTTTTATGTGTTGTTGTATTTGCTTGTAACTCAGGCGTAGACGGCAGTGGCAGTGGTTATAACGGAGAACAATATTCTCCTAGCAACTTGAATGTTAAAAAATGAAGTGGTTAATCGTATTTGCAATGTTGGAAGCAGATCCATTTGCAATAAAAAGTTTACAATTTGACACACAAAACGAATGCAAAGCATATATCAATGATCCTGCTAACAGCAGCAGACTTGCAATAGAAGTGATTGATGTGGCAGGATTTAACGATACAATATTAAATGTGGCTTGTATGCCCGCAAACAAAATTACGAGGGAGATGTTGAATGAAACCGAACAAGAAGTTTGAGTTATCAGTAAAAGATTTAGAACTTATCGAGAATGCACTGCACAGACTAGAACCAACTCGAGAAGTTCAGGAACTTTTAGGACGACTACACAATCAAAAGAATTGGTATCGTCCAAAAGACGCAATCTATGTAGGAGGATAAAGATGCGGATTTTAACTACACTAGGACTACTGTTAGTAATGGCAACAAGTGCCTTTGCTGAATCAAGGACAGTTGAAATGTGGAACAAGGACCCAGAAGACAAAAAGCGTAAGATGGTGTTCTCAGAAGAAATCGTCGTTATTGAACCAGGCGAATCAGTTACTTGGTTAGCAACAGACAAAGGTCACAATGTGCAATTTATTGACGGTCCAGATGGCTACGAACTGCCAAAGAAATCAAAGATTTCAAAAGACGTTACAATTACATTTGATACTCCAGGTGTTTATGTTTATGTTTGCACACCACACGCAACAATGGGCATGATTGGAATGATCATAGTAGGAGATTTAACTCAAGAAGGAGTTGATGCAATACGTGACGCAAAGTTACGTGGAAAAAGCAAAAAGAAGTTTAAACAACTTTTGAGCGAACTGTAAACACATTTTGCTTTAAAGTGTTGTTTTTAAGCAACACTCACTGGTTTTATAATACTATCCACAGGGTAATATGCTCATAAAACTTACAAAGCAAAATTAGTGTGTTATAAATAAAGAGTAATTTGAAAGGGCACCTTTTGCGCCCTTTCATTTTGCCTCATAATAAAAAGAAGGAAAAATATTATGCGCAAGGTATTTACCATTTTAGCGGCTACCATGGTAGCTGGTGTAGCTTCAGCACAAGAAGCACCAGCACCGACAGTCGTAATGCCAGTTGTAAGTGGCGAAGTTTCACTAGATTTTGCTGAAACTGCAGGCGGTTCAATTGGCGGCACTATGGGTCTTGATTTAGGTATTGATGCAGGCGATATTGCTTACATCGATCTTGGTCTAAGTGCAACCGACGGAAATGCAGTTACACTAGATAACTGGGAAGTCGGAACCGAACTAGGCGGTGTAGGCGTTGCATTAGGTGACGACATTAACCTATTCTCAGAAGCAGAAGATGGTTCAACACTTTCTGCACCAGGCGGCGCCGAGTCAGTTAAAGTTACTGTAGGCGGTGCAGCAGTTGCAGTTGGTCTAACTGACTGGACAACCGACGTTACTGATTTTAGCAATGTTCAGGGTTCATACACCATCGGTGATGTATCAGAACTATCAGCTATAACAGTAGCAGGTGAAATGGATCTAGCAGACGATACACTATTGCTAGGTGCAAGTGCTGGTTATGGCTTCAATGACATTGGCCTTACTGGACATCTTACTTGGGAAGAAGCAGGTTATGTATCAGACACAGTAGCTGGAACTTCAAGTGACCTAATTGGTTACGAAGTTGTTGCTAGCCTTGGTTCACTAACTGCTTATGCCAACGGCAACAACCAGTCAATTGACGAGGCTGACGTTGAGTGGATCCAAAACATTGGTGCTTCATATGAGTATGGACTAGGTGGTGCAACATTCACTGCCGGTGCAAACTACGATATGGTTGCACAAGAACTTGCTCCAACAGCAGGTATCAGCTTCAGCTTCTAAGCAATAGAAGAAAAACAAGTATCAAGGGGCGTTTCGGCGCCCCTTTATTTGTGACTAAATAATACGGGCATATTACTTTAGGAGGGCAGAAATGCAACAAAACGAATATGATGTAGTGCTACTCAAATGTGTAGATGGAGATACAGTTGATGTAGATATTGACCTAGGCTTTGGCGTATGGTTAAAAGATGAACGTGTTAGAATAATGGGTATTGATACACCAGAATCACGCACAAGAGACAAAGTAGAAAAACTTTTTGGCACAGCAGCAAAAGAAAGACTCAAAGAATTATTAGCAGAAGGCGGCAAACTAATCACTACAGAAAACAAAGACGGTGAAGATATGAAAGGCAAGTTCGGACGTATCCTAGGCGACTTTTATGTAGAGCGTTACGAAGGACAGCGTGAAAAAGTAACAGACATTATGATCGAAGAAGGACATTGTGTTGCTTACTTCGGCGGTAGCAAAGAAGAAATTGCAATGAAGCACATGGCCAATAGAGAGAAGTTATTACGTGAAGGTGTGGTAAGTAGAGAAGCATATGAAGAAGCTCAAAACCTAATGGAGGACTGAATTGTTCAATACCAGACCGTCAACTATACGAGAAATACAAAGTTGGATTCACGGAAGAAAAAGTGCTGCAAGAGCAGAGCTTAAAAACACAGAGCCAGGCACCGAAAAGTATGATTACCTACTAGGTCGCTTGGCTTACTACGATGAATGGTCACAAAAATATGGATCTTTAATAGGAAAAAAGATGCCACCTAAGCGTGATCGTAGTAATGAAAAAAACCTGCCAGAACATTTGAAAACCAAAAAAAGAACTTGACAAACACTGACTATCTGCTATAATGAAAGAACAGTAACAACGCAGGAGTCTAATATGAGTATGCATCTTGTAGGTCCACATATGACCACAACCAATTACAAGAAACGCAAACAGAAAGGTCTTACAAAAAGAGATCGTCAAGCTCAAGTTGAACACGAAGCATGGCTTAAGAAGATGGGTGTGCATCCAACACAGATCAAACCCAAGAGTCAGCCGTTGCAAACAAAAAACAATTACCAGCGTAATCCTGACATTCCTAGTTGCAGCGATAAGATTGATGGCTATGCACCTAAGAAAGAGTCACAACAGTATACAGGCACGTATATCACTGGTATTGCAACCATGCATAAATCTAACATGGTTCCTATTAGCAATAAGAAAGATGCTATTGAAGTTGCTAGAATGCGCAGAGGTTAAACTGCGCATTTATAACCATATTACTTAACCGTAAATAATATATGAGGTATAATAATGAAAACTCTAATCTTAGTGTTGGCAGGTGTTTTGATGGCTAGCCAAGTTGTAGCAGAAAGTTTGTTTGACAAAGATGCACATCCAGATGCCTTTTGTCTTGCACAAAATATATACTACGAAGCACGTGGTAGTAATCTAGCTGACCGAGCAGCAGTTGCAGATGTAGTTATTAACCGTGTAGAAGATACACGTTATCCTAATACAGTGTGCGAAGTAGTAAAACAAGGACGTAAAGATTCAAACGGAAATATGATTAGAAACCAATGCCAATTCAGTTGGTATTGTGATGGAAAAAGTGATAACCCTCAGGATGCCGATCTATGGGCGGATGCACAAATGTTGGCATGGAATGTGTTTTATTTCGATAAGTATAATGGACTGACCGAAGGTGCAACACACTATCATGCAACTTATGTTTCGCCGAGTTGGGCAAAAGAATTACAATTGGTAGGAAGAATCGGAGGACATATCTTCTACCGTTGGGAATAGGAATTTCAATAAATGTTTTTAGGTTTACTAGTTTTAATCACGGCCCTATCTATCTCTGCCGTTGCAATTTATTACAGTGTTAGCGGTCTGGTAGCAATCTTTGCTGCCGCCGCTATACCAATTCTAATCATGGGAGGAGTATTAGAAATAGGAAAACTTGTGACTGCTGTTTGGTTGCATAGGTATTGGCGTGAAGCCAAGTGGTGGCTTAAAACTTATCTCAGTATCAGTGTCCTTGTGCTCATGTTTATTACAAGTATGGGTATTTTTGGTTTCCTATCAAAAGCACACATTGAGCAAACGGCTGCCGCAGAGGAAGGTATTGCTCAATTACAGATTATTGACACAGAAATTGCAAGATCACAAGCAATCATTGAAAGAGCAGAAATAAAGATAGAAGAAGCTCTTGCCAGTGTAGGACAAGGCAACGATGCAATACAAGCTCAAATTGACAAAGAGCAAGAGCGAATTGATACAGCATACGATCGCATTCAGCCTGCTATTGATGAACAAAATGCCATTATAGCCAATGCAAGACAAGACGATGCAAAAAGAACCGAACCTTATGAGCAACAGCTGGCGTCTTTAGATGTTGAGCTACGCAGTCTAGCAGAGCAAGCCAATCAATATGAAGAACGTATAAGTGCCTTGGTTGTGGATAACAGTGCAAGTAATCCGCTATTAGATAATATTGCTCTTATACGTGAAAGTATAACTAGAGTAAACGCACAACTTGCCAGTAGAGAACGTGAGCAAATACGACAGGCACAAAGAACTATTGGTGCTAATCCTGATGGATGGGCAGGACAAAATACAAGAAACGCAGCCGATGCATGGATCAATCAACAAAATCTAGTAATTGAAGATTTACAAGAACAAGTTAGTATTCTAAGAGAAGAAGCACAAACTGAAGTTAACAATGAACGAACAAGGTTGAGCAATCTTGTTGCATCATTGCGAGGGCAAAAGACAGACGAAATTAAAAGTAGACAACTTGAAATTCTTGCTACCATAGATCAAGTTAGGGGAACAGAATCTCCTATAATTGTTTCAGCAAGAAAAGAAATATCTAGGCTACGAGAAAGTGCAGATACACAAATTACACAATCAAATGATCTTATACAAAGACTACGTGATAGTCTTACAGTAGGCGTTGATGAAGAAGTAGAAGCAGAAGTAGAACAGCAACAACAAAAAATTATAGAAGCAAACAATTCTATTGACACACTTACAGAACAAAAGTATACTCTTCAAGCAGAGTATAGAAAACTAGAAGCAGAAGTAGGACCAGTAAAATATCTTGCAGAGTTTGTTTACGGAGAAACCGCTAACCAAGATTTACTAGAAGAGGCAGTAAGATGGGTCATTATTATGATTATTTTTGTATTTGATCCCCTGGCAGTCCTTCTGTTGATAGCAAGCCAGACAACATTCGAAATGCGCCGAGCCAATAAGATGGCTAATAAGGAGTATCTTCGGCAAAAAGAGTGGAAAAACTATGAGCAAGCAAGGGCACAAGCTATAGTCAATAATCCTGGCTTCACAGTAGGAGATAAAGATGACAATGAAAGCATTGATAATAAGCATGATGAACATGCACAATCCAGAAGTGTCGACAGAGGATCTAGTGACACCAACGGAGCCACCCATGAAGACGGAGCCGGACCAGGAGAAGATATCCTCGCCTATGCCGAAATGTATCACGATACTGGAACCAACGATAATGGAGGAAGCACTACCGTCGGACTTTCTGACTCCCAAAAACAAGAACGAATAAGTGAATTAGAAGAAAAAGAACAGGATCTAAATTATACAGAGCTGAAAAGAAAATGGAAATTGAAATATCCAGATCAGACCGCAAAGTTTTGGAAAGAGCAATATATACTTGGTAAAATTAACAGTCTTCCTTGGGAAGATTTTGAAAACACATCTGATTAAAACATATGGCTCACATAAACGTTATTACTCCTCCTGACATGTTGCACAATGCTGCATTGACATTTTGTTTGATACAACCTAGCGACAGTATCAAAGAACAGACGCAAAAACTTATAGAAAATTTTGATGATCCTGTGAACATTTATATCTACGACCCAGAAGCCGAGCAAGACAGAGATTGGGACTGGCTTATCAACACAGCTAGGTTAGCTGATTATACCATATTAGATATTGATAATTTAGATGTAATCACACGTAATTTTGCAAGCTATTTCGTCAGCTTGCCAAATGTTTTTTACTTGACAAATGACGAAAACACCCCTTATAATAAATTAAGTTTGAACAGAGTTTACAACTTAGATTGGCTTTACGATAAAATCTTAGAGAGGAAAACATGAGCAGATACAATCGCAAACAAAAAAACTTTGAAGAAGGCATCAAAGGCCTTGCTGTAGAAGTTTACAACAACGACATCAACAAAGCACTTCGCAAGTTCAAAAAGAAAGTGCAAGAGGATGGAATTTTACAAGAGCTTCGTAAGCGTGAATATTACGAAAGCAAAGGCACAAAGAAACGTAAAGCCAAAGAAGCTGCAATCCGTCGTCATCGCAAGCAGCGTCTCAAAGAAGCAGCTAACTGGTAAGAGGTAATTATGCGTCTCGAAGAAGACCTTAAACTAGACTACAAGGACGTCCTAATTCGTCCCAAGCGTAGCACTCTCAAAAGTCGTTCTGAAGTTAGTCTCGAACGTAAAACAAACTTTCGTAACTATGAACCAGACTTTGATATTGGAGACTACCATTACCGTGGTATTCCAATTATGGCAAGTAATATGGATGGTGTTGGCACATTTGAAATGGCTGACAAACTTGCCGAAGGCGATATATTCACCTGTCTAGTAAAGACCTATAGCGTAGAGGAACTAGTTGAATATTTCAATGGTCCTATTGAACGCACTGAATGTGTTGCAATGAGTATTGGCACAGGTGATAGTGATTATAATAAACTTATCCAAGTTAAGAAAGAATGTGATAACAAATTAAAATATGTTTGTATGGACATTGCAAATGGATACAGTGAACATTTTGCTGACCATGTAAGAAAGGTCCGCGAAGATTTTCCTGATCTTGTGATTATTGCTGGTAATGTTGTCACTAGAGAAATGACGGAGGAATTGATTCTTGCTGGAGCCGACATTGTTAAAGTGGGCATTGGCCCTGGTAGTGTTTGCACTACTCGTATTCAAACTGGTGTGGGTTATCCACAACTTTCGGCTGTTATTGAGTGTGCTGATGCTGCTCATGGTCTCGGCGGTCACATTATTGCTGATGGCGGGTGTTCGACGCCTGGAGATGTCGCAAAAGCCTTTGCCGCAGGAGCCGACTTCGTCATGCTTGGAGGAATGCTTGCAGGACACGATGAAGGCGGAGGAGAATCCATTTTCAAATATGAAGGAACTGGTGAGTTCTATTTTATGAAAGAGGACGAAATTTACAAGCCGGTTATCAACAGAAAAGAATATCGTAAGTTTTACGGTATGAGTAGCGAAACAGCTAATGAAAAACATTTTGGCGGACTTAAAGACTATCGTTCGTCGGAAGGTCGCACAGTGCTTGTGCCATACAGAGGACCTGTAGCTAAAACAGTGCAGGAAATCATGGGTGGTGTGCGTAGCACCTGCACCTATACGGGTGCAAAGAAAATCAAGCAGTTGCCCAAGTGTGCAACTTTTATACGTTGTTCACAAACACATAATTCAGTGTATGAAGGAAGCACAATTGGTAAATAAACATGAGCGCCGAAAGGGCTCAACATATCTTGCTTAAAAAGGAGAAATGACATGACAAGATTAACAACTCTAGACTTACCTACATTCGCTCGTGCCACAATTGGCTTTGATAGAATGTTTGAGCAACTCGATAGAGAGTTTTCAAATTCAAAAAGCTCAGGATATCCTCCATACAATGTTGTCCAAGAAAACGACGATGAGTATACTATCTCATTGGCTATTGCTGGATTTTCTATGAACGACCTTGACATCACTTTGGAGAAAAATGTCCTAACAATCGAAGGCACATCGCCCGAAGTTCCAGAAGGTAAAAATTACCTACATAAAGGCATTGGCAACAGAAACTTCCGTAGACAGTTTACACTAGCTGAACACATTGAAGTTGAAGATGCTGAACTAGAAAACGGTATGCTACATATCAATTTGGTGCGTAATGTGCCAGAAGCACAGAAGCCAAAGAAGATTAATATCCGTGAAGTTGGAATGATCGAAGGCTAAAAAGTCTAGGGGGAGTGAAATACCTCCCCCAATTATAGGAGATGAATGAATGAGTGTTGATACAGAAGTTGTATTAGACGAAAAAATTAAAATCAAACAGAAACAGCCAAAAAAATATAAAGTTGTTTTCCTAAACGATGATACTACGCCTATGGAGTTTGTTGTAGGTGTGTTAATGGAAATATTCAAACACTCTGCCGCTACAGCAGAAAAAATTACAATGACTATACACAACGAAGGCAGTGGTGTCGTTGGTGTTTACAGTTACGAAATTGCAGAACAAAAAAGTATCGAAACTACACAAGCTGCAAGAAACAATGGTTTTCATTTACAGGTTAGATTAGAAGAAGAATGAGCAAACTCAAAGAACTTACTTGGGCAAATCATCAAAAAGCAGAACGCACAGAACATGCCCGTAAACTGCTAAAAGGAATGACTCCTGAAGAGTATCACAGATACATTTATAATCAATATGTGCAATACGCAGTTTTAGAAAGTAGAGCAAAAGATGTTTCTGCTCTTGCTGGTATAGAAACTATATGTAGAGCAAAAAATATATTAGAAGACTTGGAAGAATTAGAATCAGAATTTGATATTCAACGCAATGTCGACTTGCTTTGTCCGGTGGTTGCTCAATATACAGGACATGTAATGAGTCTAACTGAAATTGATGACTTGCTTGCACACATTTACGTAAGACATTTTGGTGATATGTATGGCGGACAAATGATCAACAAACGCAACCCCGGCTCGGGTAAAATGTATGAGTTTGAAGATGTAGAAGGTTTGAAACTTACGGTAAGAGCAAGGCTAAAAGACTCAATGGCAGACGAAGCCAATCGCTGCTTCGAGTTTGCAATGCAATTATTCGAAGAACTTGATGGTTAAAACTGTATATTCAATAGGGTGCAGTCATACTAATGGCTGCATGATTGACGGTATAAACGGAACAAGTAAAGTTAATAAACAAAATAGCTTTGCAGGACAAATTGCAAAAAGGCTTAAAGCAACACATTATAATCTGTCTTTAAACGGCGCAAGTAACCAGTATATATTTCGCATAGCTAACCAAGTTGTAGCGCAGGTCACTGACTCTGATGACACATTGTTTATAATAGGGTGGACTAGTCCTACTAGATTAGAGTTAAGAGAAGATAATAAAATTTTTCCAGGCCATCCTGAGGGATATGACAATAACTATATTCCTTTTAGTGTTGGGGCTAATAAAGACAACTTTTCTAAAGAGTATAAAAGGCTATTAAATGATGCACCTGCATTGTGTAATATAACAATGTTAATTGATCACTGGACTTGCTACATCATTGCACTTCAAAATTTATTTGCACAGCATAAAATAAGATATATAATGTGTAATACAATGCAGCCCATTGAGCAAACAAGCAATAATAGTGACATGATTAAAATGATAGATACATCAAATTATTATAAACCTTTTGATGTTGATGAAAGTTTTTATAATTGGGCAAACCTTAATTATGAAAGAACACCATGTCATCACTTCCCCTTAAAAGCACATAAAGATTTTGCTGTAAAAATTATGAAAGAGATGAAATTATGAGTGAAGTTTGGAATACACTGATTAAAATTCAAGATAGACTAATTGAACGTTTTGATGATACTGGCAAAGAAATAGAAGAACCAGGAATGAATAGATTCAATCAACCAGGCTGGATTAATAGAGTTTGGAGCAGTGAAGCCTATCGTCGAGCTCACGTAGATGTTGTCGATGCAAGAGACACTAAAGGTCTATGGATGATGCATTGTTGTGTGTTTCCACACTTGCACAACGATGGTCCTATCTTTGGATTAGATGTTATTGCAGGTAAAAATAAAATTACAGGTTACTTTCATGATTACTCACCGACTAGCAATCCTGCAAATGAAATGATTGAGGCGTTTGGAGATGAAGTTGCAAAACTAGAATGGCGCAAACCTCGCGAGCTACCAGATTGGGCCAAAGCAATATTTACAGAACATATGGTAGCAGCAGGAAATGTTAACAGCGAAGAAGAATTACAGCAGTTGCTTGATCTTAGTTTTGAAAGCATAGATAACTATCTAGAATACATTAGTGCATACAATAACGTAGCCAACGAGCAAGCAGGTAAAGATGCACAAAATCGCTATGCTCATTATCAAAAACAAAATCCGCATACGCCACGCACAATGACCAGTTTAGGACTTGATGAAGAAGATGTGCAAGTATTTGTGCAGGAGTGTCTTTTTCCCGACATTGAATAATGCCACAATGCAAAGCTCTAACAAACCAACTTCATATTAATGTAGACGGGGAATATAAGCCCTGTTGTGCCTATAGTGGTGATACAGGTTACAAGGTAGCTAACACCGATCATAAAGATTTTTTGTCCAGCCCGTTGATGCAAACCATTAAGCAAGAAATGGAACAAGGATGGCATGACGGGTGTCTTGGGTGCAAACACGCAGAAGAAAGTGGACAAATGAGTGCTCGCAATGCATTTAATATGTGGTGCAAACAGCAACCTGGTGTGTTAGAATATCTTGATATAAGTTTAAGCAATCAATGCAATCTAGCCTGTAGAATGTGCAATGAGATAAGCAGTAGTCGTTGGGAAAAATTATTAGACTGTAAAACTGCTCCTAAAAATAATTTAGATAGCATAATAAAAGACCTAGATTTAAATCTATTAAATCACATAAAGTATCAAGGCGGCGAGCCTTTTATAACTCCTGAAATAATAGATGTGTTAAAATTAGTTGCTTCGCAAAAAACTTTCTTTACATTCAGCACCAACTTGACGCTGTATCCTAAAAAGTATGAAAGCCTACTAATGCAAGCCAAAGGAATATATGCAAACTTTAGTTTGGACGGATACAAGCATGTAAACAATTATATAAGAAGTTGTGCTTGGGATACTATAGATTCTAATCTAGATCGTTGGCTTAAATTTTTTAAAAAATACAATATCAAAGGTATGCAAAATGTTAGCACAGTGGTTCAAGCTCTAAATTTTCACGACCTTCAAAATATAAAAAATTATGTAAACGGAAAAAATATAATTTGGATAGCACAAGAAATAGTAGATCCTGATTATATGAGTATAAATGCTTTACCTGAATCTTATATAGAGCAAGTTATAGACGATGTAAATTCAAAATTTTTACACTCATACAAATTTGATCAACAACTTTTTAAAGATTTTAAACAAAACATTTTGGCACAAGATAAGTTGTTAGGCACAACATTGCAAACAGTAAATCCGTTGCTGTATTCTTATTTAGAATAAATACTGTATGCGTTATAAAGAAGTTATACCAGAACAAGATAGAATCGTGTCTGTCGGCGGCGACAAATTGCTATATCATTCAACCAGCTATGCGCATGCCGCTGCCATACTAAGCGATGATGGATTCAAGCCCGGAGTATCAGATGGCGGGCAACCTGTAAAAAAGGACAGTTTTATCAGTTTTAGTAGAACACCCGGAAACACATATGCAGGGTCATCTATGACTGTTACATTTGAAATTGATGAAGAAAAATTACAAAGACATTTGAATAGCCAGGCAAGAAAATTTGACATGGAGCCGCATAGATTTGCAAGATTTTATCACGGAGAGCGTGAAACAAGATTGAACCTAGGCGGTGCTGACAAAATTACAAACTTAAAAAAATTTGTAAGAGCAATTCATGTATGGCCTGTCAAAGATATACAAGATGTAGCATCATGGGAAATTGAAGCAGACAAAATGCCTGCTATGGTAGGAGGTTTAGACAGTGATCCTAATCGTGTTGATCCAGCTGATCCTAATGCTAGAACACCCAAAGGCGAAGCACAATATAGAAAAATAGTTACAGGCCATGCAAAAACAGAAGCAGAACCGTTGGATGTGATGCTTAAACTTGCAAAACAAAAAGGCATACGCACTCATATCTATTTAGACAGAACAGACTTTTTGTCTAAGCGCATAGACCGTAGTGCAAGGGTAACAAATAGGCCTGCAATTTTTCCAATTGTTAAGGCATTACTACAGCGCAAATTTGTAAAAGCAGCAAGGTTAATAGGCGGAGATAAATAGTATATGCGTTACAATGATTTTAAATTAGTTGAATATGTAGATCCAGAAGAAGCCAAGCGTGAAATCTTGACAAAAGTTCAACAACTAGATGTAAATACAGAAGAAAACCAAGCTCTGCTTGACAGAGTTTACAGCATTGTGCATCAGACAGGTGTTACTGATAGACTTATGCCCAGCCTAGAAGGTGCTCTTAAAGACGAGTATAACGATGCTGCAATCAAAATGATAGCAGAAAAAATTGTAATAGCAAATAGTTTAAATTTAGCGCAAAAGAAAAAATTCTTACAAAACTTAGAAAATAACAAGTGTGTAAATCACAAGTTATTTCTTCAAAATGGCCATTTCAATTTAGACGAATTGTTCTACAACGACCCTATTAACAAACAGATGTTTTTAGAATTTATAAACTTTGGTGCTGGCCAAAAACGTGCAGGTAAAGGTGAACATGCATTTGCTATTCTAAGTCAGAATATTACACAAAAAGGCTTAGGCGATCTTGATGTTGATGGTGCACCAGTTGAGTTAAAAGTTGCAACTACAAAAGGTAGCGGTAGACTAGGCGAAGGCGGAGTTAACCCAGAAAAAGCAAGACAAATAATTGCACAATTTGAAGAACTAACGGATGCACTAAATGGATACTCCAAAGGTGGACACCAAGGTGATAGTGAATTTATTAAAAGTCGCGGCACTCCAGACAAACCACAAAAAAGTGTAAACCTAGTAGACTTTACTCGTATATGTAATGCATTGAGATTAGACGAGCAGCGCAGACAAGCCATAGGCAAAGCAGTATTCAATGATAGGTTTGGAAAGTTTGGCGATACTATTACAGCAGTATTCCAAAAACCTGGTGCAGCACCAACAGCAGTGCTTGATGCTTATATTGAAGCAAACTTTGAATTCTACAAAGCAAGTGAAGGTGGCGGCGCATGGCAAACATTAACTAGTATTGCATTAGGATCAAACAGTGGTGTGACAGCTGATACTGGCAAAGCATTAGCTCAACTTTTTGCAGATGGCGCTCTTGCTAGCAGTATTCCTGCTGTAATTCCTACACAAGATCCTGAAGTTTTCTATCAAGTTAACCCAGCCGTAAAGTAAGCAGTTATAAAAGAACTGTTTCGATAAATATACATGGAGGGCCATGTATGAAAAGAATAGCGAACATCGCCATGTTGCTGCCTATGTTTGTGTCACTGTCAGTGTCACATGCAGGAGCAGATCTAGTTCATCAGTTTAAAAATCCCAGTTTTAGTGGTATTGGGTATAGCACCCATGTTTTGAGTTTAGAACAATTACAATTTAACAGAACAGAGGACATTGCAAAGGCAGCTGAAGCAGAAGAGCGTAGGCTAGAGCGCGAGCTAGAAAATTCAACATTAAACAAATTTATTAAAAATGTAGAGTCTCGCATATATGCAACATTGAGCAAGCAAATGGTAGACGCTATGTTTGAATCATGCACTGATGACACTGGGCTTACCTGTCCTACAAGCGGAACTACTGAAATTGAGGATAGCACCATTACTTGGAGCAAAGATACAACCACAGGAGAAATTACAATTGTTGTTGATGGTCCTGACGGTTATACTGAAATCAGCATACCGGGATCAGGGGAGTTTGCCTTTTGAAGTATTTAATGATACTTGGAATTTTATTTTTAACAGGTTGCACGGTGCCACAAAGCGTTCAAGAAGCAATGGATAGCGAACCTGAAGTCCAAGTAAATCCTATGCAAGCTGAGTTGAGAGCACTACCTGGACCAGATGGCGATCCAGTGCCAATAGGTGTTTACAGTTTTTCAGACAAAACTGGACAGCGTAAGCCTGCTGACAGTGTAGCAAATCTAAGTTCAGCTGTTACACAAGGCGCAGAAGTATGGCTTATTGATGCACTACTGGAGGCAGGCGAAGGCGAATGGTTTAATGTTGTCGAGCGTGTTAGTTTAGACAACATTATAAGAGAAAGACAACTTATACGAAGCACAAGGGAAAATTATGATGATCCAAGTCCTTTAGAGCCAATGCTCTTCGCAGGAGTGGTTTTAGAAGGCGGAATTATAGGATATGACAGCAACCAGACCACAGGAGGGTATGGTGCAAGATATTTTGGAATAGGCGCTGCTACTGAATACAGAGTAGATACTGTGACAGTTGGCATGCGTTTAGTGAGCGTTGGCACTGGAAGAGTGTTAATGAGCGTGGCAGCAGAGAAGACTATAGCTAGCCATAGGAGTGGGGCAGATGTTTTTAAGTTCTTAGACATGAGCACCAAGGCACTGGAAATAGAGAGCGGATACAGTGTCAATGAGCCTACCAATTATGCTGTGAGGGCAGCAATAGAGGCAGGAGTAATAGAACTAATTTATGAAGGAAATCGAAAAGGTTTTTGGACATTTAAACAATGAGGGCAACGATAAATGAAAAAAATAATATATGCCGCCTTATTTGGTCTTATTAGTTCGGTTGCATTAGCAAATGAAATTTATATCAGTCAAATAGGTGACACATTAGACTTAGACATTACCCAAAGCGGTGATAACAACAAAATAGGAACCAGTTTAGCCGATATGGTTATTCAAGGTGACGACATGACATTCAGTATTACACAAACTGGAGATAGCAATACGATTGATGCAACTATAAAAGGAGCCAATTATACAGGCACATGGGATTTTACAGGAAGCAATAACGATGTTGATCTTTTATGTAGTTCAACTACCGCAGGCAATTGTGATACTGTAACCCTTAACATAGATACCACTGGCGGATACAACAATTTCACATTTGCTATTGGCGAAACCGCTTCGGCTGACAGCAGTATTATTAACTTTACTGTGACAGGGGATAGTCAAGTATTTGATGTTACTGTAGATGGCGAAGCAATTGATGTAACAGTTGTAATTGATGATGGCACAAGCGGTCTTACAAACACAGCGGGCAACACTAACAATTTAACAATTGATACAAGTGGCAATGGCGGAACCAACGGTAACACAGTTGACTTGAACATTACAGGTTCGGGTGGGACATACAACGTTACACAAACAGGAACGCTAATTGATCAGACCATTGATGCAACATTCAGTGGCGATGACGCAACAGTTGATATCACACAGAGCGACTGATGTGGAGATTGTTATTTGTGCTGCTGTTTTTTGCCAGCAGTGCTATAGCTCAAATAGGCGAAATCGCTGACATAGAAGGCAGCGGCATTGTTAAGCGTGACAGTGAAAAGATAAAAGGTGAACTGGGCATTGGTGTTCAAATGGCCGACAAAATTATTACGGCCAAAGGACGTATGCAATTACACTTCTCTGACGAAACTCGTGTAGACGTAACTGAGCATAGTGCAATGGTGATCGATGAGTTTATATATGATCCTGCACAAGGCACAGGTGCATTAAAAATGCGAGCTACATTGGGTGCAGTAAGATATGCCAGCGGACAGATAGCCAAAACCAGCAGACAAAGAGTTAGTATCAGAACACCTAGTGCAACTATCGGTGTTCGCGGCACAGACTTTATAATGATTGTTGATGAAATAGGCGGCAGCATGGTTACCCTCTTACCTAGCTGTGATGACAGAGGCTTTTGTATGGTTGGTGAAATTACTGTAGAGAGCGATGCAGGTATTGTAATAATGAATCAAGCCTATCAAACAACAATAGTTAAACACAGTGCTGCTCCTCCTGCGCCACCTAAGATATTAGACTTACCAGACGATCTTTTACGTGCAATGTTGATAGTAAGAAAGACTTCTCCTTACGATGAAATTAATGAAGAGGCTGTAGCTGCAACAGATATTTTAAAATTTGATTTTCTAGCATTTGATGGTTTAGATGAGGATTTACTTAATGCAGATGAGCTATGGGTAACTGATTTAGACAATGAATCTTATTTAAACCAAATGTTTGTAGATCAGTTAACCCAGGCACTGAAAGAATTGTTCGCATTACTTACAAGTCTATTGGATTTACAAGCAGAAGAATTTATGCGTATACAAGTATTTGGATACGATCCCGAAACTGGTATAACCTTAGAAGACCAGCCACCAAATTATGTATTCACACGAACAGAAAATACACACCATGTGAGATTAACATTGAATGAAAATTATGGTTATAATATTGATTTAATTCAAAACGATTTTTCAATATTTGATTACAGTATAGGAGTAGGAGCAAATGACATTTACATCAATCAGCAAGAAAATTAAATTGCTGGTATTATTTGCAGCATTTCCTGCCCATGCTAACGAAATTTATATTACGCAAACCGGTGATAGCCTTGCCTTGCGTGTTGAGCAGCGAAGTGCAGACAATTATGTCAATCTAAGCAGCACTGGTAATACAAACGACATAAGCATTACACAAGGCATGCATTACGATGGCTCTACATATTGGGTAGACACAGACGAGACTGGTGGACACGAAGCATACTGGACCATTACTGGTGCAAACAATACCGTGTGGAGTAGTCAAACAGATGTCAACAGAGGTGGTGGTGGAGGATCTCCGCACCATTTGGCAAACATAGTAAATGGAGATTACAATACAATTGCACATACACAAATGGGAAAAGCAGGACACGATGGCTTTGTAGAAATACAAGGTGACAACAATGATGTTACACTTTATCAGAGAGGTAATGGTGGTGCAAAGTGGGCAGATGTTGTGCTCAACGGTGATGGACATAGTGTAGACGTTAACCAAAGAGGAAGCCAAAGTGCTAATGCTACTGTAGATTTAACCAATAGTGGCGGTGCATATGATTTTATACTCACACAGAATGTTACTACTAGTGCTGATACATATAGTATAACTGGCATTTGCACAAACAGTGCAGGTTGCGCATTGTCTGTTGATCGCAACAACTAAATATATGTGAGGGCATACAATGGGCGAAAGTATCATAGCATTCTTTGTAGCAGGATTTTTCACCGCATTTGGCTGGTGGGCTGCCGGCAAGGTTACCACACAGATTGACTCTCACATAGAGGAGCAGCACAATGGATCTAATTTGGGCACTGGCGATTAGCACACATCTAGGAATGGAAGGCGATTACAACAGCATTCATCCACACGTAAGGATAGAAGATGGAGGAGCAATAGCAGGAGCCTATTACAACAGCATGGACCGCATAAGTTTATATGCGGGGCACAGATTAGAATCGGGTAACGCAGGCTTAGAGTTTGCGTTGGTCACAGGATACGATGAATGGATGCCCGTAGCACCATACATTAGAGGCACATATGACTTAGGCAATGTTAGAGCGTTTGCATCACCAACAGGGGAAGTATGGAACGGCGAAACCAATATAGGCGTGGTTTTTGGAATTGAATACACGTTTAAATAGTATGTGGACCGCGGCGTGAGGGCGCAACCGGCATAACAAGAAGTCTTCAATCAAGGAGAACATTAAATGAGGGCAATCAAAAATACGTTAGGCGGAGCCATTGTCGCCTCTTTATTATCAACAACAGCAATGGCACACACAAATTCAGTTGGTTATGTTGGTGACGGTAACGGAAACATTACTGTATGGTATGGTTCATGGCACGACGGCACAACATTTAACGAAGCAGAACTAAAAGTATTAGATTCTAATGATGCTAAAATTACACAAACACAGTTTAACTTACTGTCGCAGGATTCACCAGCAGGACTTATCTCAGGTGTAAACTACTTTGGTAGTGATGGTATACAGTTGATTGATTATGATGTAAACACGGGTGGTGGCGAGTCATACACTTGGCAAGGTGCAACATTTACACTGGCACCAGGTGACTACACATTTGTATACATTCCATTACAGGATGCAGAAAGCACACTATGTCCGGCTGGCACATCAGGATGCGGTCCAACACAAGACTGGGTTCCAATGGACGAAATTATTCGCAGTTTAAGTATTACACTTACACAAAATGATATCGATGGTGATGCTAACGCAAACGGAATCCTTGATACAACTGAAGTTGCTGTAGGTGATGCGGCGGCCGCGGCAAGTGGTCCAACAGTAGTAAGCCAGGGTTCAAGCACAGTAATTGGATATGTTGCGGCAAGCGGCGGCGTTATACAGATTGTTCAAAGAACAAGCACAACAACTATGTGGAATAATATGAGTGACGGATCTATAGATGGACTACACACAATGGCTCCTGTTACACTCGATCCGTTCGAAGGACGCATTGATCAGGTGGATCAAATGTTAAATTTAAATTTACATAGAAGCACACCTATTGCAGATGGTATTCAAAGCGGACGTATCAGTCACGAAATGGGCGACGGATATGACGCAGATACAAGAACCTATAGTTTAGGACACACTGTATTCACAGAAGAAGGTATGAGTATACAAGGTGGAATAACAAAAGGATCAACTACCTTTACAGGAAGCGATAGCACAGGATCAATGGAATCTATGATGTTGCAAGGAAGAGTAGGTAAAGCCTTAGATGATAGAGATATTACAATAGGCGTAGGTGCGCATGTGCATAACAGCGATATTGAATATTCTAGAACAATAGGAGATTTCAGTGCTGCTGGTTCAACCAGTGCAAGTGACATCGGAGCTAACATTACTTTTGAAAAATCAACTGGTAACGTTCGTCCTTTTGTAGGATATACAATTGGAAAGCAGTCAACAGATGCTTATGATGAGACAGGAGATGCACAAGTAGCTCTATCACGTGATGCAGCAGAAGAGACTTACAACTTTGCAACAATTGGTATCAACATTGATGCAGGAATGTTTACAGCAAATTTTGCTAGAGATTTCGACGATGTAGGAACTACCAGAATAGGGCTGGGCATTGATAAGCACATAAATGATAGAATATCTATAGGTGCAAGTGCTAATCGTTCTATGAGTGGTGACAACACAAGCACATACCTAAGTGCAGGATTTAAAATTAAATTTTAAGTGATAGTTTTATTGCCCTCATTGGATAAATACCTTTGAGGGCAATATGAGAATAATAATTTTATTATGTATACTGGCGGGACCAGTATGGGCTGACTCCAATCACGATAGCAAACTCTGCTTGGAGCGGTATGGGTATTCTGTAGAAAATTTTGATAGGTTTGACTGGAACAAAGCAGCAGCATGTGCAAGTAAACTAAGACAAAAACAAAATGCAGAAGAATTAGCAGAACTAAGAGACTTTCTCAAACATAATCCAAGATACAGAGTGCCAGGACAGAGTTTAAATCGTTGCTGGGGCAAGCCACGTGAAATGCCGTTTGAAAGTGTAACAGCAAGTGCCAGTGCAGATGGCAGTTGGCATGTGGGTGTAAATTATAAAGATAAACTGCCAGCAGGATGCTATGAAAATGCTCCGTGGGATAATAGGGACTCAAAATAATGTGGAAAACATCATTAGCAATACTTTTAATCATACTAGGCGTAACTTGGTGGAGGTATGGAGAGCAAAGTCAAACATATTGGCAGAACGTAGGACCTTCTTGGGACAAGATGTTAAACCCGAATAAATACACGGAGCAACACAATGAAGGACAATAATAATGACCAAAAAAATTCTTCTGTCACCACTGTGGAGCGTTCTGCTTTTAGGCCTCTTAGCCTACGTGATATCGCTGTCGCCCAGCTTCCTGCAGAGCATCCAACTAAGATACTTCGACCAACTTATAATCAATCAACCAAAAGTTGAAAACAATATCTACACTGTAGACATTGACGAAGATACAATCAACGCATATGGACAATGGCCATTTCCAAGGGGCGATTATGCAATGCTTATTGATGATCTTTATGCTAGGGGTGCAGGTTTGGTTGTGTTCAATGTTTTAATGAGTGAGCCTGATAGGTCTGGTCAGGACGATATACTTGCAGATACAATGGAACAGTTTCCTGTTATTTTAACCATGCTAGGAGCAGCAGAAGGTAAAAATGAACCTATCAATCCAGGTGCAACCATTGTTAACAGTGACTTCTTACACACAATTCCCAGTGTTCCAGGCATAATTGCCAATGTGCCTGAAATTGAAAATGTAGCAGTTGGAAGTGGAATAATCAACTCATGGGCAGAAATAGACGGCGTTACTAGACGCATACCACTGGTTGTTATGGCTGATGGCACATTGTATCCTAATGTAACAATGGAAGTGTTACGTGTGTTAGCAGGTGATCCCTCGTTCCAAATCAAACTAAATGCACTAGGTGTAGACAAACTACGCATACCACAGTTTGGCTTTTTACAAACAAATCCAGATGGTGAAGTATGGATTGACTGGAGTCAAGGATATAAACGTTATAGTGCAGTAGACTTGCCAGACGACTTTGCGGGTGGTATTGTATTTGTAGGTCCAACAGCAGCTGGTGTAACACAACCTATAGCTACTGCAATGGGCAGTGTATTTCCGCATCAAATACAAGCAGCATTGCTTGGCACAGTTTTTAACGAATCAAACATAAGCAGACATCCTGACGCAGAAGCATGGGGCGAATTAGCCGCCTTTGTTGTTGCAGGCTTGCTGTTAATCGCACTCGCCCGATGGACATATGTTGGCATAGCCTTTTACATTATGTCAGTAGGCGGCTTTATTGGAGTTAGTATATATGTATTTAATACGCAAAACATTCTTATTGATGGCGCTACTATCAGTGCTTTCCTCTTGCTCGTGGGCCTTCAACGATACGTGCTCAAGTTCATCGACGAGTTCTTGCAAAAGCAAGCCATTAAAAAACAATTCGAAGGATACGCCAGCCCAGCAGTTGTTAAATTACTACAACAATCTCCAGAGCTTGTTAAGCAGGGTATAAAGAAAGATGTAAGCATCGTGTTCTCAGACTTACGTGGCTTTACACCATTAGGTGAAAGTTTTGGTGATGATGTGCAAGGACTTACAAGAATAATGAATGGCTATATGGATGCCATTACACAACCTGTGCTAGACGCAGACGGGATGATTATAAAATATATTGGTGATGCAAGTATGCATATACACAACGCACCTATAGACGATGCTAACCACGCTAGAACAGCAGTGCAGTGTGGCTTAGACATGTTAAGAGCAGTGGAGAAATTCAATGACGAAGTTATTATTCCAGAAGGTCGCCCTCCTGTTGGGATGGGTGCTGGGATTAATACTGGCCTTGGCTACATTGGCGAAATGGGCAGTAGTAAGCGGCATAGTTACGATGTGCTTGGAGACGCCGTCTCAACGGCTGCTAGGGTTGAATCTAAATGTAAAGAATACGGTTGTTTGTTATTGGTGGGAGAAGCCACCTATGAAGCAACTAAGGATGATTTCTTCTATTTAAAAATTGACGACTTGCAAGTTAAAGGCAAAAGTGTAGGATTAGGCATTTATACAGTTTTAGACGACACAAAGGCACACTTTACAGTTAGCAAAAAGTATCACGATCAAATGCACAAACAATATAGAGATCAAGACTTTGACGGTGCTATAGAAACAATAAAGAAAATATACAGTGGATTTGATGGCAGGATGCAAGGGTATTATGATATGTGGATAGAACGTTGTGAGTATATGAAGAAGCAAGAATTGCCTTCAAATTGGAATGGCACATTTATAGCAACGTCTAAATAGTATTATGCTGAACTACATAAGAAATTTATTCGGTAATCATACCGAAGAAAAACGCACTACAGATGATATAAATGTTATATGGCTACATGGCGCAAATCAGTCAAGTCTAAGTTTCAAATATCTACAAACCAAAACACAATTTTCAAATGAAATATTGCCTAACTATAGCAGTATGAATCGCTTCTATGATAATCTTGAAATGATTGCAGATTCATGCCAAGGCAAAGGTCCTCATTTTGTTATAGGTCATTCTATGGGCGGTCTATATGCACTGCATTTAACTAGATATGTTAGGGTAATTGGAGGAGTAAGCATAGGAACTCCCTTTGCAGGCAGTAGCACAGCAGATTGGGCAAAATATATAGTGCCAAACTATCAATTGTTTAGAGACATAGGACGTAAAAGCGACCCTGTAAAAGAATCACAACAAATAGAATTAGAAATACCTTGGACTCAGATAGTAAGCACTCACGGAAGCGTTCCTTATCACGGTGGACCAAATGATGGTGTAGTGACAATTGCTAGCATGAAGTATAGAAAAGATATGAAAATTATTGAAGTTCCACATACACACCATGAAGTTATGGTTAGTGATAAAGTAGGCGAAATAATTTTAGATTCTTACAACGCTATTGTAAATCCTTCTTGATTTCTTTTAGATCGTCTTTGCTAAAACTTTCTTTATTTAAATCTGGCTTAGGCTTTGGTGCTTCCTCTATGCCTGTGCTGTTGAAAACTTCGCTAGTGCTTTGGTAACGAGCAACAATATCATTTAGTTCGTCCTGTCTTTCTTTGTCTAACATGGCACGATGTTCTAGAACCATACTTAGTTTACTATTAAGTCTAATCATATCATTGTCAAGCATACGAATACGATCAACAAGTTTTATTAATGTTCCCATTGTTTCACCTAGCACAGGATCAATGGTTTCAGTTACCCATTTCCATATAAAGAATATAAAATACCCCATACCCATTGCGGCAATAATAGGAAATCCGTATTCTGCTACTGCTGCTCCGATATCCATTTAGTCTCTCCTAGCATCATTTTTGCCTTCGTTGGCTGCAATACGGTCTATATTTGGTTTTACATTGAGTGCGTAACTAAGTAGTGCATCTATCTTAACAAGGTCATTGTTCATCGTTTGAACACGGTTGTCCAATTGACCAATGATGTTCTTAAGAGTCGTTACACTACCTGTTACACCAGCTAATATGAATTTTAGTGTGAGAAATACAAAGCCACCTGCGGCTAATGCTCCAGCTATTGGAAACCCTACATCGCCCACTAAACTTAAAAAATCCATTTGCCCTCCTGGTAGAACGCCCTCACGCTCTGCACTTGTATTTAGTAGTTGACAACCGTAAATGATATGTTATACTACAACAAAGGAGTAAAAAATGGCTACTAAAGAAGAAAAGCAAGAAACGGTTGATGTTCTAAAAGGTCCGCGATACTATCGTATCTATTTGAATGGATATGGTGGCGAAGCAGCATACATCAACATTTCAAAAGAAGCATATGAATTTTGGAAAGATGTTACTGAAGAAAATGGCGACAGCGATCTTGTAAATTATATGGTAGAAGCAGAGAACGGCGATTTAGATGATCTAGAAGTTATCGTTCCGCCTGAAGCAATGTTTATGCAGGAAGAAGACGATGGGGAAGTATATGCTTATCCTTGGTATGAATCACCACATGAATTTGTGCATCAATACGGTGTAGAATATGGTAGTGCTAGGCTTGTAGTTGAGGAAGTTGATTCAGATGACTATATGAGCAAAACAATTGCAGATGTAATTGATGGCGAAGATCTACAAGAGTATATGGACAATGTAATGGAGAAAAACAATTACGAATTTGATCTAGTTGAAGCAGATGAGGACTTTGGCGAAGAAGGCGATTATGTTGTTCAATTCTACAGTAGTGAAAAAGGCTGCTTTTTTGATGGCATCATCGACACTCACGGCGAGTTTGATCCTACAAAATTAAAAGTCATTTATACAGAATATCCTAATGGCGAAGATGTTGTAACCAGTATTGAATACGACGGTGTTGAGATTGATAATCAAGGTGGCGATACAAACGGCAAAGGATATTCAGCTCACCTTTGGAAAAATGTATAAAATATTTTGCTAAATTATATATAACCAGGAGTTGTATATGATTTGGGTAGATTATATTGTAGAAAGTGCTGGAGGTAAAGGCCAAGCATTTCGTGTAAAAGGTGATTGGGAAGGTGAAGTTATGGGTGTCGGTAAAGATGGCACTCCTAAAGATAGCTGGTTATACAAACCAGGAGATGTGTTTATTGTGAATGAACACGGATGGCTGGTAAAAACAGACGAAGTAAATATGCTGTTAACAAAGTATGAACAAGGAAAGAAAAAATGATTGTGGTAGGATACAGATCAACTGCAAATTTTATAGAAGCAACCAATGTGATTAGAAAGCACACAGAATTTAGTCTAAATGATACGAAAACTATCATTGAAAACATTAAATCAGGTAAGGGTGTAAAGCTGCCCGATGACTTTGTGCTTAGAGCAGACTTAGAAGACCTTGATTTTTTGGTGCAGTAGCATGGTAAATAATACTTACACATACAAAGTTGAAGAAATATTTGAAGATATCCCTGGAGATCCAGATAATGTTAATATGAACATTCCTAATGAGATTATGGAATCTCAAGGCTGGAAAGAAGGGGATATTTTAAAAATTAAAATAGAAGAAGGATTAATAACAATAGTGAAAGCAAATAATGGCGAAGAGTGAAGACCTGCTCGAGTTTGAAGGCGATATAATAGAAGTGTTGCCTAATCAAATGTTTAAGGTCAAACTGGATAACGAACATGTAGTCACATGTTATACCGGCGGAAAGATGCGCCAGTTTAAGATAAGACTAGTAGCAGGCGACAGGGTGCGCATAGAAATGACGCCTTATGATTTAGAAAAAGGCCGTATAGTTCGTAGATTATAGTTGACAGCCATTTTGCCTTGTGCTATAAAATAGTATACACGGAGGGTAACATGGCGTTATTAGAATTAGCAAGTTTTGAAATGATTGAAGAGCATGACATACTGGGTAAACAACAGTGTGTGCTTGCGTTTGGCGATGAATATGAACTCAGCATTATTTCTGGCGAAGGAGCATACAGCACCAAAGATGCTCCATATGAAATTGGTGTTTTCAAAAACGGTGACTTTGTGCATATGCCTGGTATTACAGATGATGGTGATACTGTAAAAGGTTACCTTACCGAAACTGAAGTCAACGGTATAATCAAAAAAATGTTTTTGGTTAGCGGCTTCAAAAATCCGGTGCAAGTATGAAAGACAAAATAAAAGAAAGCATTAATAAGATTGTTACCCTATATGATATATGGGGCAATATACAATTTGATCAATGGAGTTCTAAACCCAACATTGAAAATAAAAGAGCACGTGGTGTCTACGTTATCTATGATAATGAACGTGTTTATTATGTCGGAAAGGGATTTATACGAGATCGTCAAGACAAACACAAAGAAAAGTTTTTAGGCGAATTCCGTAATGCAAGAGACACTAGAGGTTTTAAAGCCTTTAGAGACAAATTTGGCATTTTAGACTTGACACAGCTGGATTTCTGCTATATAACTTTAGATGAGGAAACAGCAATAGGTGCTGTTGAAACAGGGCTAATTCACTTACTTCAGCCTTTAGCAAATGATGAGACACAATGATTTATGTAGAGGGCGGCACAAAGTCACAAAAGACATATGCATACAGCATGGCAGACTTTGTATGCAATAAATTTAATATCGATGCAGATATAGAAATCTACTTTCGCAGCATGACTAATGATAGGAGTTTAGGTGGGTGTGTTCAAGTAGATCAGCATGAATATGAGATTGATATTAAGCGTGGTATGAAACTGCGTGATATGCTTACAACACTTGCGCATGAACTGGTTCATGTTAAACAATATGAAGCAGGCGAACTTGATCACGATGCAGAACGTGATATTGAATACTGGGACAAGCCCAGTGAAATCGAAGCACATGGACGTGAAGTTGGACTGTTTGTTCGGTGGGCAGAACAGCACAATCACGCACACAAAAAATGGACTCAGGTATAATGTGGACACAGGATAACGTTGACTTCTTACGAGGATTAGGAAAAAGAAGTATCACACTCAATGACTATGTAAAGGCATATTATGATGTAGAAATTTTGCCTTACGATACAGCTCTCAATAATACACTACAAAAAGTTATAGATCGTGTATATGAGATTACAAAAGAAGCATATGACAATCCTAGTCATGAATATTACTATGCTCCTAACAGACGCATTAATGAATACGGAAACCACGTGGAAGATGTATTGTGTCAGGCAATTGAAGATGTAGATGGCACAGAAGCAAAAAACCTTGGTGTTGGTTATCCGGATGTGCGGACAAAACTAGGCGGCACGTTTTTATATCCAGAATGTAAAATCAGCAGCAACATAGACGAAGTGGGTTCTATGCGCAGTTTTTATACCAGTGTTCCTGCTGAACGCACAAAGAAGATTAAAAACCTGCAAGATGGTATGCATATCCTATTCAAGTTTCAACACAATGGACCAGGTGTGCTTACGGGGCGCCACAAGGTGTTTGATCTAAACGGAATGGAGTATGTAAGCGAAGCATTGCAGCAGGGCAATGACAAAAATGTTTATGCTTGTAAAATGCTTTTCGGTTGACATTGGGCAAAAGACTCGTTATATTACACTTACACAAAGGCAAAACAAAGGCACAACAAATGGAATATCCTACTCAACAACTCCTCGAAATGTCATATGCTGCTTATCGTATTAACAAGGGCTATGTAAAACAAACACGCCGTTACAGCGAAGGCCAGCCCACAACATTCAGCAACAAAGAAATGATTACATACACCGCACATGGTGAATGGAAGCCAGAAGACTTTGTCCCAATTGAGATTACTGACGAAGATCGTGAAGCAAAGGTTAAAGGCGACAAGCATATGCGCCGTTATACTCTTTTGGCAATGGGCGATTTGCCGCAGTTTGAATCAGATCTTTTTGCTGCTTACAGCAGTGATAAAATGCCAATTGGTCGTGTTGGCTTAATTGCATATTTACCTGCATTTGTTGACCGTGAACTACAGGATAAAATCTATAAGCAGCGTCTTAAGACTGAATTTAGTGATAGTCAATATCTCAATGACAATATCACCGAGGCAACCGATGTTGAAATATTGAAAGTCATTCCACTTAACAATGACTGGATGTCGGAACCTGCTTACATGCACTTTGGTGCAATTGGCAAAGATTTGGTTTGCTTTACAAAGAAAGAAATGTTTGCAGTTGGAGAGACATATGACCTTATTGGTCGTATCAAAGGGGTGGACACAGAACGTGACAGCGGATTGCCGCTAACACGTCTTAACTATGTTAAAATTCGTAAACAAGAGGTATGATATGAATCGAGTTACAAAAAAGTTTCTAAACAAAATATGGCCGCCGTTTGCAGTAATGGCGTATGTGTTTGTAGTTTTCTATGTCGCAACAATGGCAAAGGATCCGCTAACCATGGCATTGATCATAGGAAGTTGTTTGGCTGTTCCTATATTGTATGTTTTCTTTAGAGATTCATACAAAGATGCTAAATGGGAAGTAGAACAAGAAAACCAAATAATGTTGAGTAAAATTAAAGGTGAATAATGTTCAACTACTATAATGTATGGTTAGTTGATGCAAATGGCAAAAAAATCAAACACATTGATACTGTCAAATGTATTAGCAAAAGCACAGCAGAACAACGCTGTTTCATGGCATATGGTTCAGCAAGTAAATACACTGGCTGGGGCCGAGATAATTTTGTAGCGGAGGTAGCATGATTACAGATATTATTACAGATCCATTAACCTATTGGTTTTTGCTAACAGCAGTTATTTTTACTCTGCTCGGACGTTGGATGGCATACCATGACATTATCCATAATGCCGTAGAAGCAACACTTGACAGTCTTATCAAACAAGGTTATATTAAAACCAAAGGTGTTGGTGAAGATATGGAAATTCTTAAAGTTTCGGAGTGGTGCAGCAAAGATGATTAAACTACAGGGCAAACTGCCTAGACGGGTTTATCTTGCATGTAGCGGTGGAGTAGATTCAATGGCAGCATTGGATTTTCTTCGCCGTAATCATGACATCCATGTGTTACATTTTAATCATGGAACAGCACACGGTGAAAAAGCACAAGCGTTTATGGAACGCTATTGCACCGAAAAGCAAATTCCTCTTACCATCGGAGAAGTCAGTGGCACTATTCCTCCTGGCCCAATCAGTAGAGAAGCATGGTGGCGTGAACAGCGTTATGCTTTTCTTGACAAGTTTTTTACTGTTCCTGTTATTACCTGTCATCATTTAGACGATTGTGTTGAAACTTGGGTAATGAGCAGTATGCACGGAACAGGTAAATGGATTCCGTATCGTAGACGTCATGTAATTCGTCCCTTCCGTCTTACTCGTAAGAGAGATCTTACTTTATGGTGTGAACTAAATAATGTGCCATGGATTGAAGACGGAACAAACGAAGATATTCATTATACCCGTAATTATGTGCGGCATGAGATGATGCCACATGTATTGCAAGTAAATCCAGGCATCCATAAAACGATTGCAAAAAAGGTTAAAAAAGATGTCGAAGGCATCGAAAGAACAGAGTAAAAAGTTGTTGAAGGAATGGAAGCAGCATCTAGCACAAACAAGGCTCACACCTCAACAACAAAATAAAAGGGCACGTGAGTTTACAAGGAAAGGAATGCGACCTAATGAGTCATGATTATCTAGGGTTAGAAGATAGTTTAGAAGAAGATGATTACGGATTCATCTTGGATAAAGAAGGCAATCTCAAAGGCATGTGGATACCACAAAGCCAAGAAGATGAACCTGTGCCAGAAGCCATAGTTGCCTTGTTAAAAGCTCACTGGGGAGTTGACTTAACAGATCCTACGGAATATGGAACAATCCATTGAAACTGTATTGGGTGTTCCTTTTCTGTATTTCTGTAGCATTTGGAGTTGCTGTTTATTTTTGGTTATGGCAATTCCTACTTTTAGCCTATCTTAATATTGGATTAAAATCATGACACCACAAGAGATATTTGAATACAAACAACGTTGGAAACCAGGTCATACTGTAAGACTTCACAGCGATGTAGTTGACTTGGGCAAGACATGGTGTAAACGGCAATGTGAAAAACACGAATGGAGTTGCACCACATGGACTGGCCCTTACGAACATACATTCCATTTTGAAAATATTTTAGCAGCACAAAATTTTGCAATGGAAATGGGAAGGTATGCAAATCAATGAAAATACATATTCCAAGTTACGACGAAAGAGATGATATAGGCACAGAAATTATAATCCATTCTTGGGATACCTGGAATATGGATCATACCTTAGCTTTGATTATTCTGCCTATGCTGAAGCAACTGAAAAAAACAAAGCATGGGTCGCCAAATGTGAAGGACGAAGATGTGCCTAAAGAATTACAGTCAACCAATGCTGCGCCTAAAGAGAACACTTGGGATATTGACGAGTTATGGCACCAAAGGTGGGACTATGTTCTTGATGAAATGATTTGGACTTTTGAACAAATGCACATAGAACAAGGTTGGGAAGACCAATATTATGGACCATATATCAAGGGGCCAGAAGGCGGCGTCAAAGATGGACATTTTGAATGGATAGATGACAAAGGTTTGAAAGCACACCAAAAACGTATGGATAATGGATTTCTGTTGTTTGGAAAATATTATCAAAACCTTTGGGATTAACTTATTGACATTAATAGTATTTTATATTATAATGAACAAATAGTTTGGAGATAAAATGACTGAATTACTAACTAGAACTGAAGCAGTTGGAAGGCTTATAGAGCTTGCCAGAGAAATGGAAATAAAAACCTTTGATGTAGTTCCAAGCGAAATCAATATTGATCATGCATATGAAATGTGTGCAAATAACGTGCTTACACAACTATATGCAGTTCCTGAAGACCATAAAGAAACTGTTTCGCTGGCAACTATTACTAAACTGCTGGTAGAAAACATGATGTTACATATTAAATTAAACGAGGTAAAAAATGTATCTAATTCCAACAGTGATTGAAAAAACAAGTAAAGGCGAACGTGCTTACGATATCTACAGTCGCTTGCTTAAAGATCGTATTGTAATGCTGAATGGTCCTGTAGAGGACGGAATGGCAAACAGTATTGTATCGCAATTGCTTTTCTTAGAAGCAGAAAATCCTGACAAAGAAATTAATTTGTATATTAACTCTCCAGGTGGCGCTGTAACTGCTGGACTTAGTATCTATGACACCATGCAATTTATCAAGTGTGATGTTAGAACAATTGTTTTAGGTCAAGCAGCAAGCATGGGTAGCTTCTTAGCACAAGCAGGCACAAAAGGTAAACGAGTAGTGCTACCAGAAAGCCGCACAATGATTCATAGAGTATCAAGTGGAACACGAGGCACCAGTGGTAGTGTCCATGTTCAAGAACTTGAGTTTGAAGATGCTCGTAGACACTTTGAAGAAAGTAAACGCCTTAATCAACGTTTGACTGAACTTTATGTAAAACACAATTCAGTAGGCAAATCTTATGAAGAACTTTTTGAAACTATGAAGTTTGACACATTCTTGAGTGCTGAGGAGGCAGTGGAAAATGGATTCGCAGACAGAGTCATCGAAAGTCGCTGAAACAGTAGCAGCTCTTAAAGGCATACCCACAAGAGAAGAGCTGCTAAAGTTACTCAGTGAAGAAATTTGTTATGTAACATTTAAAAAACTAAGTGGCGATGAACGTAAGATGCGCTGCACTTTGATTCCGAGTATGTTGCCGCCGGCTCAGCGTGATGACAAATTAAGTCAAACAAAAATACGCAACCTGGAAGACAAAGTTTTTGTTGTATGGGCAATTGACATTGATCCTAGTGCATGGCGCAGTTTCAGATATGATAGAGTTACTGATGTAGAGGTTGATAAGTATTATGGTAATGGACATGAAGATGGAGCAAACTATTGATACTTGAAACAAAACTTAACTATGATTTATCTGTATTTCTATCAGCTGATTACGAGCAACACAAAGGTAGCTGTATCAGCTATCAGGTTCGTGAGCAGGAAGACATTCATAAAACATTTGGAGGTTTTCCGCCTAGTTACAGTGAAGAAAATACAAAGATACAGCAGTTATGGTTTGATGACGGTGATATAGATTATGCTGCTCTAGGCAAAGAGCTTGACATTGAAATTGTAACAGTGAGCAGCATATTACAGCCCCCTGGTAATACTATAACCATGCACAGGGATACATTTTTTAAGATTAACAATATGTATCCAGATGACCAACGTAAAAAAGTTCGTGCAAACATTTATTTGGAAGATTGGGCACCAGGTCATTTTATAAACTATCAAGATTCTAACAAACAATGGCAAACCAGCACACACTGGCATGCAGGTGATGGATTTATTTGGGATAGTGACCATTTGCATTTGAGTGCAAATGCAGGACTCACTCCAAAATATACATTACAAATTTCAGGTTTTTGGCAAAAATAGGTTGACCTTGCTGCATAAGTCGTATATGTTATTTGCATAGGCAATAACAAAAGGCTAAAGGAATGGCAACTGTATTAACCGAGAACTGTCAAAAAGGTGATAACCTTATTTTTGACCAAATTATCAATTATGCTTACCAAGGCATTACAAAAGACACTTATAATGTTTTGAGACGTATGGTAGACGACGGTGTTTTGCAAATAGAAACACTGGTAGAACAAGCAATCAGCAAGGCAGGCCAATTAGAACGTGAAAGTATTGAAGGCCGTGACTTTGTAGACGGCTCAGATGCCAAAAAGGCTATCACAACCGAATGTGTAGAACCTAGTAAAAACACTTATAGACGTGTTGCACATATCAGTAATATCAAAGGCAAACAAGGTATTTTGCGTATTGTTGTCAGCGAAACTGTAAACAATAAGCTTCATTATTTTGCTATTCCAAAATATGCATACGAAGGACTACAAAGTATCCGTATCTATTTTAATTGGGATGGAACCCCTAAGCTAGGTGGTAAATGGTTTGTTTACCGCTGCAAATCTTTTGAACAGATGGCAAATATAAAAGATGAAGATATCAATCAATTAATGGTTGACAATAACCCTATGTTGCGCTATATTATAAATACAGGCACAAACTTGGAAGGCTAAAACTATGAAAAACATTATTGCAGGTGCAATCATCTCATCATCTGTCTTTGCAACCACTGCAATGGCAGAAACCGTTACGGCTACTGTAACATACGTAGAACCTCGTTATGAAACTATCTATCAAAATGTTCCATCAACGCACTGTCAAAATGTGCAAGTTCCGATTTATGGAACTGTGCAAGGCGGCGGAGCAACCGGTGGCGATGTATTAGGTGGAATGATTATCGGCGGTTTGCTTGGTAAAGGTGTAACTGGCAAAGACAACGGTGCAGCAGCTGGTGCTGTTATTGGCGGTATCATTGCTGCTGATCAAGGTAACCGTAGTCAGCAAGTTATTACAGGCTACAGAAATGAACGTCAGTGCAGCGAAGTTATTAATCGTGAACAAGTGCGTCAGCTAAAAAACTATTACATTGAGTTTGATTGGAACGGTGTTGAAGGAAGTGCATACACTTACAATAATTACCGTATCGGCGATCAACTTTATGCAACAGTTTCTATTGTGGCACAATGAACGATAACCGTGAAATTCTAGCCTTCCTACAAGAAATTTTAGCAAGGCTAGAAAAGATTGAACAGCAGTTGAAATCCCCTAAAGCTGCCAATGTAAATCGTTTGGCTCCAAAATTACGATTGATTACAGACGAAGACGAATAACTATAATATGGACATCAAAGATATTATACCTGGCAACAGTTATGGTTGCAAATTTAGAATAACAACAATGCTCAATGAGCTAGGTCATCCTGTAGCAGAAGATGAGAAACTTGCTATCAAAGGACCAGGACGTTATGAAGCGTTTGGTATTTTAGTAAGACGTGATTCAACAAATCAACTTGTAGAAGTCTATGACGATGATATAAAACGTAATTTTGTTGTGCATTGGGATGACATTTGGGACGTAGATGATATAGAATGGATATAGAAAAATTACTGTATCTACCAATTGAAATTGAAAAACCGCCTACAGATTTTCTGGATCATCTGAATAATTTAAAATTAGAAAAGTTATACGACGATGAATACAGGCAATGTTATCATGTGCCTATCATGTATGACTTTAAGCCTGGCAACTTTACTTGGACACCTTATGCCTTGCCTTATCCTTCATTGAGAGAATGGGCAGAAGATGTTTTACTACCTGCATTTGGAAAAAGTCGTATTATGATTATAACAACTCCGGCAGGTATAACAAATCCTCCACACATTGATTGTGATAGGAAAAAATTTCACACTACATTACAACACAAGTTTAGATATGTGTTGCAAGGCAATATAGATGATTTGTATTTTATGTCCGACAAAGGCGATGTTAGAGCACCTCACGGTCCAGACAAGCCATTTATTATGAGTGGCAAATGGCCTCACTATATGACCAATACCAGCAGCGATACAAAATTCACATTGGCGCTTGGAGCACCTTGGGATGGTAGTATAGACGATAAAGCATATGTTGATTTGCTAACAAACAGTCATAAGGTGAATAAAAAATATTACCTAGAAGCAGATTTTGATTTACCAAATGACTATGATAACCTGTTTGAAGAATCTTATGATTTTAGAGAACGTGCAAAAAAGTTTATCAAACACTGAGAAGGTTAGATAAGCACATACGATTGATAATCGTTCTTTCAAATTTATCCCATTTAGCGTCATTACTGGTTCCAAATATCACAGTATTGGTAGTATCAATGTTGTGTTCATTGCAAATTTCTACACTGCGTGATTTGTATTTGTCAACGATGTAATTAGAACTAAATTCTCTCATTAGATATTGATGTATCAAAGAACCTAATTGATTATTGTATGCCCAAAGATTTTGATGTAACAAAGGTGTGTTGTATTTTTCTCTAGTATATAAAAAGCCAGTCCTATAGGAGCCTGTATTAAATGCTTTGCTAAAACTAAAAGCGCAGTGAGTTACACATTTAGGAATACTCAATTCTAAATCGTATGCAACACCAAATAGGCACAAGTCAAGAAACACACTTATGTTCAAGGACTCGCATACATTGATTATGTTTTGCCAGTCTGGATGCACTGTGCCTGTTGCGCTGAATGGAAAGCTGATAATCAATGCACTGTTTGGCTCTATCTCTCCAATGCGACTTATTTGTTTTATGCCTATGTCTCTATGATAATTGTATTCTCCTTCGAGAACAAATATATTTTTATGCAAGAAATAAAAATCGTTAAAAGCATCTGTGACGCCGTGCGTAACATTACAATATTCAAAATCCAAGTCTATTTTAAAATTTTTAGATTTTGCTATCCATTGCCTGTGTTGTTTTACAATGGTATCTGGTAACACAAGTTTGTTATAGTTTCTAGCAAAATCAAAATTTAGTATTGCATCATCTACATCATTGTCTTTGATAGCAAATGCTTTACGAACTAGAGCCATTGTTCTTTACCACGTTTTGTGAAAACACATTGTAAAATCCTGTAAGTGTCACTCTCATATTTTGTCCTGCGTCTGGATCTACTCTAGTGATACCATGCACAGTGCCGCCATTTATAAGCACAAGTCTATTTGGTTTAGGACTTACAAATGTTCCTAACCCATGTTGTATTAAATTTTTATTCTTTTCTTTTTGTTCAAATAATTCTAAACTGACTAAATCTTTATAAGAATCATATTGCACAGTCCCAGGTAGCAATGGCATTTTTTGTTTAAAATTGACACTGCCTTTTGGTAATACCAATAGTGTGCTATCCCAGTTGATTTCCCATTCCTTATGAAGATAGTAGGTATATGTTGTAGCACCTAAATCCATATGCCACGGGTTCTTAGAACCTACAGGATAGGCATGGCACCGCATGGCTATGTCTGTGTATTTTTTTACATATGGCTGTGCTGCTTCACACTTGCTGCTAAATTCGTGTATCGCTTGAAACCAAAGATCAAAATTATCATTGTATGGTGCCTGTTTAAGAAAACGTTTGATACCTTTGTAATTAGGACCATCTGTGATGTGCCAATATCTATCATCTGTTTCGGTTTGTGTCCATGCATCTACCTGAGCTTGGTTGAGTATTTTATCCCATGTGGTTTCGTCAAGAAAGTCATCAACAACCAACAGCTCTGGTGTTTGCATTACAATATTATACATAACTCTCGCAAGTTCCTTCTCTTGTCAAATCAAGTGTTACACAGTGCAAGCCTCCGTCCCAGAAAAATTTATGTCTAAAATCAAAAGGCACCATTTCTACACCATAGCGTTTTAATTGTGCAGCAATGTCTTTGTCGTATCCATTGGTGACAACAAGTTCTGGTGAAACACTGACTATATTTACATCAAATATTGTTTCGTCTACATGCCCTATCCAACTGTCTAACCAACGTGCTACATTTTTTGCTTTGATAGGTTGTATTTTACTTTGCCAAAATTGCTCTGGCACAGGTTGCTTGGGCACCTGTATGTAATCCCATGACTTTAATTCTTCTGGAATCATGTCAGGTGTCCAACACATCAACAAGCCCGGTTTGATTAGTGCTAACTTTCCATCTGCATGTCCGCTTTCGTGCAAACCAATCCATTTAGCATCTATGGTGTCTTGCACCCATTTTAAACCGGCCTGTGTGCCTCTGCCAAATTGCCTAGTAAGCGGATAGGTGTTGTCGTTGTATGGCGCTGTGTAAAGCAGTGTGTCGCCGCATTTGAGTATGTTAGCAGCATGATATAAAGGGATATCTTCTTGTGTCTTATATGGCATATAAATTCTGCCTAATGCTGGTGTTGGCATTTCGCTATATTGTCTGTCTAACCCAAGCATTATATCGTTATAATGTTCACGCTCATAAAATCTATTTGGATCGCCCCCAATGGTAGCAACAACTTGATCTCCATAAACTATGTGCATGTCCCTTGGACACACAGCAGGATAACGAAAATCTCCTTTGTATTCGCAAGTAGGTCTATGCACCTTGACACCGTAACTGGCAAATAGTTCTGCTAGGTCATGAAAATCTTCCTCTGACTCTTCGAGTATACGTTGTAAACCGTTACGGAATTCTACATCTTCAATGTGTGATATATCATGTGGATCATATACACGACCAACTATGATTTCTTTTAGGGGATCCCATTCTGTCCAAATCATAAAAATATTTACAAAAAAATTCAATTTGATGGTTGACTTCTGATAAGTAATACACTATATTAAACAAATAAGCGCAACGCTTATTCGTTCTTTGACATTGTGGTTAGGTAATTAGGAAACGTGGCTGAGTGGTCGAAAGCGGCACCCTGCTAAGGTGTTGAACGTGTAAGCGTTCCGAGGGTTCGAATCCCTCCGTTTCCGCCAGAGTTTGTGGGTGCGATACAGTTGGAGAGGTATGCTGGTCTCCAAAACCAGTGCATTAAGCTGAGTAGGTTCGAATCCTACCACCTACGCCAAAACCCGGTAGAGCAATGCCCTTGGCCCGTGGCATTCTACTGTGAGAATCAAATCCTACTCCGGTAGGGGTTGCAAACATCATTCCAACGGTGTGCAGCTAACGGGCCGCCAACCATGCGGGTATAGTATAATGGTATTATCGCAGCCTTCCAAGCTGAGGATACGAGTTCGATTCTCGTTACCCGCTCCATATATTTTTATAAGTAAACTTATGCTCCTATAGCTCAGTTGGTAGAGCAGAAATGATAAATAAAGTGGTATACAAGGAAATTAGTATGGATACTTTTATTTGTCAAAACTGCGGAAAGGAAAATTTAAAGTCTCACCAGACTACTAATAAGTATTGTAATAATTCGTGTCAACAGGAAGCACAATACAAAAAACGTATAGTAGAATGGAAAAAGACTGGTAAATTTTCTAAAGGACCAGTTAAGCGTTATTTGTCAGAACAGAAAGAAGGTTGCTGGACTTGCGGTATTAACAAATGGAACAATAAACCTTTAGTGTTAGAGTTAGAACATATCGACGGTGATTCTAATAATAACACAGAAGACAATTTATCTTTGCTTTGTCCTAACTGTCATTCGCAGACAGATACATACAAAGGGAAGAATAGAGGCAAAGGAAGATATGCTCGTAGAGAGCGGTATGCTGAAGGAAAAAGTTTTTAAGCTGCTGTGGCCGAATGGTAAGGCAACTGATTTGTAATCAGTAGATTGGGAGTTCGATTCTCTCCAGCAGCACCATATTGCGAGTATGGTGAAATTGGTAGACACGCTAGATTTAGGTTCTAGTGCTTTACGGCGTGGGGGTTCAAGTCCCTCTACTCGCACCATTTTTTGGAGTTTATATGTGGAGTTTAGTATTAATAGTTTTTTTAGCTGGCACACCACATGCGTCTTTCCAAGGCAACTATGTTACCATGTATGATTGTTTTGAAGACAGAGAACAGCTCGCATTTGATGTGGGCGGTGTAGATGGATACTATCCCAGCGGTATGCAAGCTGTGTGCATTTATAGAGAAGATGTTGATATAAAGATGTAAATACAGCATGTTCAAAGCAGTAAAAGAAACTATTTGGCATCTCACTTGCACCAAGTGCAAGAACTGGTTTACCTATGCAACAATGGAAAAAATGTGTATCGACCGATATACGTTTCACTGCCCGCATTGTGGACACAAAGGCGGATGTGAAATAGACAGGTAGGTAAGGTGGCCGAGAGGCTTAAGGCGTCGGTCTTGAAAACCGAAGTAGAGGAGACTCTACCGTGGGTTCGAATCCCACCCTTACCGCCACTATGCTTATCAAAGCGATAAATACATCAAAGCAGGAGAAATAGATGATTCTTAACGAAGGCGGCAATGTATTTGATGGCACTAGTGATTTTGATCATGCAGATATAGACAACATACTCAAAACAGTAAATGCAAGTTTAGATGGCACAGGCATAGAAGCAATTCCAGTTGGCAGTGCTGCTACACCTACTCCTGGAAAAATCAGTGGTGACTTAGATGTTATTGTTGACGCTGGTGCTGTAATGAATTACTTTGATGTTAAGGATCCTAAGTCTGCTAGAAAAATGCTAAACGATTTTATTGCCAACAAAGGTTTTGAAACAGCACAGACTGGCACTAATGTCCACGTAAGAGCACCCAATAATGATAGCAGCGCACAAGTTGATATTATGGTTGTAGCTAATGCACCTACCATTGCTAAATTCCATACGCATGATATTCCGGTAGATTCGCCATATAAAGGTATACACAAGCAACTTGCAATTAGTAAACTTGCAAAGCAGCAAGGTAAATTGTGGAGTGCATGGAAAGGCTTGTATACTAGAAACGACAAAGGCAAAGCAGGCGATTTTATTTCCGACGATTTAAATGTTATTGCACAGTCATTGCTAGGCGATGGTGCAAGGGCAGAAGACCTAGGAAGTTTAGAAAGCATAGTTGCAAAACTGCCGAAAGACCAAGGCGATGCATTAATGGCAGAACTTTCGCAAGATCCTAACTGGACAAAAGTAAAAAAAGAAACAGTTTTAACATTAGCCGATAAGAATCATCAACGAATTGTTGAATTAATGCAAAGGATGGCAGACAGATGAAGATAAGAGATTTAATTGAGGACGATCCAGGCAGCAGCGATTCATTAGGACTTGGCGGTCTTTTTACTGGTGTGTTGCGTGGAGCAGAAAGAACTCAACAAGCAGCATCTGGTTCTGTTGATACACACGGTAGCACAGGTTCAGTAGGTGGTTCTGATAGTTTAGACGATATAGAGTTTGCTCAAGGACAGTCGCAAGGTAGAGTAAGAATGCAAAACAGTGGAGCAACTCGTAACAAGCCACTGAATCAAAGATTAATGAATATACTGGTTGCAGCAGCAGAAGAAGCACAAGTTGATGTTGTTGTATTCAGCGGTGGACAAGATGCAAGAGGACAAGGCACTAGACGCACTGGCTCAGTCAGACACGACAACGGTAATGCAGCAGATGTTTGGATTTACTCAGGCGGAAGCAGATTGAGCACAGCTAGAGAAAATCCTATTGTTGCTAACTTTATTAGAGCAGCCGTTGCAGCAGGCGCAAAAGGCATAGGCGCAGGCCCAGGTTATATGGACAGCGTTGGAATACACGTTGACATAGTTGGAGACTCAGCAGGCGGATCAGTAACATGGGGTAGAGGTTCAAGATCAGCAACAACTCCTGGCTACGTTACAGCAGCATATCAAGCTGGGCAATCTGGAACATCAATGGCATGAGATATCAAGAGATCATAGAAGCAAAGCAGCTAGGAAGAGCTTTCAATCATTTGGAAGATCTTGTGTTCTTTTACGGCAGCCAAGGCACACTTGAAGCCTTAGAACATTTACGTGATTTTGCAAGTGAACAGGGCGGCAACAGTATAAGAATGAAATGGGATGGCAACCCACAAATCTATTGGGGCAGAGCAGAAGCAGGAGGTCCATTAGTATTAGCAGGACACAATGCTTGGGCCAGAGGAGCAGCAGCCACATCACCAGAACAAGTTCAAGACTTTATTGCGAACCAAAGTGGTAATCCAAAAACGGACGAAGAGCGTGAAGCACGTAATGAATTTGCTGCAAAGTTTGCAAGTTTATACAGTGAGTTTGATGCTGCAACACCAAAAGATTTTGTAGGCTATGTTTATGCGGACGGGCTGTTTTTAGAACAACCTGCGCAGCAAAACGGAGTTTACACTTTCTGTCCTAATCCTAGGTCACAAACTTGCTATCATGTAAAAGCTGACAGCGATTTAGGTAAACGTATCCAAGCTGCTAATATTATGGTAGTAGGACATGCGTTCTTCCCTGAGTTTGGAATGCCTGACAGCGCACAACAACCAATGCAAGACTTTAGCATGTTTGATGGCAACCGAAACGTTATTGTTTTAGGTCCAGTGTATAACACAAAACCAGTTGAAATTGACACAGGCGCAATAGACATTGTTGAAGCATTTGTAAAAAAACATGCAGGACACATTGATCAGTTTTTAGAAAGTGTTAAAGGTTTAAGCGACTTAAAAAATATTATATACACCTATGTTAATCAAACAGCAAAGGCAAAGCAACTAGATAATCTAAGCGACAAGCATTTTTTCCAATGGTTGGCAACAAGTAAGGTAAGCCAAGGTAAGCAAGACAAAATTGCTGAATTAGAGCAAACTTTTAATGGAGCTCTAGCTGCAATATTTGAATTGGTAAAAATGATACAGCGCATGAAGGATCAAGTTATTGATCAAATTGAAGGCGAACAAGGCGACATATGGGATACAAATGGAGAAGGTAGGGTAAGATATGCAGATCCATCTACCAAACAATTTGGCAATGTAAAACTTGTTCCAAGAAAGAGATGGACACCGTCATGAGATTTAAAGAAATAATGGAAGATATACCTGTGCCAACACCAAGACCAGATGCGCCGCCACCTGTGCCACCATCAAGAGGTGACGCACCGCCACGTGTTCAACAGTCTGGCGATATCACTGTTAGTGGACCAGATGGCTCAGATTTTGAAACACAAACCACAGATTCAGGATTGCAAGAAGGACCTCCATATCATACAGAGGAAGTAGATATGGTAAAGGCAGTGCAAACCAAATTGGAACAGTTAGGTTACAGTGTAGGTCTTACAGGAATTGACGGGAAATATGGTTATAGAACGGCTGCCGCAATAGCAGCCTTCAAGCAGGATAACAACATTGCAGGCGCCGGCAGTTCAATAAGTAGAGACGAAATTGCTAAATTGAACAATGCAACGCCTGTGGAAAATCCTACACCTGTAAGGACAACCGATCCAACTAGACGCCCAGTTACACCTGTTACTGATTTAACACCAGATGAGAATTTGTTTAATGGTCCATCTAGTAATAGAGCAGCAGTTAGATTTAACAATCCAGGTGCTATGTATCCTGCAAGCTGGCAAAGTAGATTCGGCGGCACAGACACTAGAGAACGCATAGGCGGCGGACATAGAATTGCAATGTTTCCTGACAAAGTTTCTGGAGCAGCAGCTCTTTTCGCCCTGTTGGATGGCAGATTATACAGAGACAAATCAGTTGCAAGTGCATTGAGAACATGGACTGGAGGTAATAGCACATCTTCCTATGTAACATGGCTGCAAGGTAGAGGTATAGACACTGACGAAACAGTAGCAAATTTCCTTGCAAATGAAGATGCGGCTGTTGCTTTAGGATCAGCAATGGCTAGATGGGAAACAGGACACGTCTATCCTATGTCGGAAGACGATTGGCGTCAAGCATACAGTAGATCAGGAGTATAAGATGAAAATTAGAGAATTACTAGAAGCACCAGGCGAAACTGTAGGACTAATATTTGGACGTTTTAATCCTCCACACAAAGGACACAAAGCAGCATGGGAAATGGCAAGCCAGGAAAATCATTGGTATGTAGGAACAAACATGGCAACTATAGGTCCTAAAGATCCACTGCCTTTCCAAGTAAAAATCAAAGCCATGGAAACAATATGGCCACAGGTAAGGGACCATATTATTGCAAGTCAAAGTTGGTTAACATTAGCCAGTGAGCTATACGCAAAACATCCTAATGCTACACTGGTATTATTCACTGACGAAGCATGGGTTCCTAAAACCATTCAGCAATATAACGGACAAGAAGGTCCGCATGGTGTTTATAATTTTAAAAATATTGAGACAAAACCCACACCAAGATTGAGCAGTGCAACAGCATTACGTCAAGCTGTTTTGGACAACAATCCAGAAGAGTTTAGCGATGCAGCTGGTGTTCCTGCTGATACTGTAATTGACGTTCCTGGAGAAAATATTACCTTCTTTGATATGGTAGCTAAGTATATAGAACCACATCGAGAGAAACTTCTTGCAAAATCTAAAAAATAATAGTATAATCAATTAATGAAACACGCTTTTATTCTAACTGAAGTAGAGCCTACTCCTCACGGAGCACTGACTGCTACTAGGCAGAGTGGACCTCCCAGTGTCCCTATTGACAGCATGTTGGCACACCTAGGCGGCTTTAACATGAGTGAATTTTACACATGGGAGAAGCGACATCTTACAAAAAACTGTGATAGGATTTATGTAACATATTTTTTGCACATGCCTCAAATTGTGCATTTTAACTTCAGCGACAAAATTGTAGAGGAACTAAAAAACAATCCTAAATATTTTTTGGTGTGTTTTAGTATGCTCGAAGGTGTTATTACACCAGAGCAGTTGGCTAGCGCAGCGAAAGACAAAGGTCTGCCGCTTGAAAAGATAATAGTTGTATGCAGTAACTATCCTGCAGATAAAACTACACAAAACGGTATTAAATTTGTTTATATTGATTTTTGGGAAAGTTTTACACGCTTCCATCAAAGATGTATGCCAGGCAGCACTGAGTTAAACATTAATGAAAGAAAAAAATCACTTCCAAGGGCTAGAAGAAAATTTTTATGTTTGAATAGAAATATCAAAGCACATCGTATTTGGTTCTATTGGTTGTTGTTACAAAAGAATCTAGTTGAACGTAATCACGTAAGCTATCACTTGCCACGTATCAACAAACCGCAGTATATGCTGGAAGCTCTTAATTATGACACAACCAAATATATTCCTAAGTTATTGCATAAAGAATATCATATAGCTTTGAAAAGACAAATACATCCACGTCAGTTGGATAAAATTGACAGTGAATATATTATTAATTATAGAGAAACTATTAAACCTTTTTACAAAGACAGTCTGTTTAGTATAGTAACAGAAAGTGATTTTAGATTGCCGTTTTTAACTGAAAAAACATATAAAGCTATTGCTCACTGTCATCCGTTTTTCATTATTGGAAATCCAGAACATCATCGTTTGCTTAGGGAAAAGGGATATTATACATTTGAAAACTTTTTTGGCGTTTCTCAAGTTACCAACTGGGAGGAAGCAGAATTGTTTTTAGATAATATATCTAGAATTGATTTAGAAACTTATAAAAGTAAAGTTACAGAAATATTACCAATGTTGGAACACAACTACAATAACTTTTTTGAAAGAAGCCTAGAATGGTCTGAGGTTAAACAAAAAATAGATTCAGTGGCCGGATGATGCAGGATAACAAAGAACATTTTTGCATGGCACCTTGGGTGCATATGAGTGTGTGGCAGACAGGAGATGCATATCCTTGTTGTATCTATCACTGGGACATGCCAGTAGACAATATTAATCGCAGTGGAATTAAGGGTGCATGGAACAGTGAAAAGATGCGTGAACTGCGTTTGCGTATGCTTGCAAATGAGCCAAGCGAAGGTTGTGCAAAGTGTATTAACTATGATAAAGATGGCATTATCAGTTATAGACACAAGATGAACACTGAGTATGCACATCACAAAGATGTGGTAGAAAGCACACACGATGACGGAACTGTTGATAAACTTAATCTAGCGTATTTTGATATACGGTTTAGTAATCTATGCAACATGAAATGCCGTAGCTGTGGTCCGCACTTTAGCAGCAAGTGGGCTGAAGACCTTTCTGGCAAGCCGGAAGTAATAGAAATCAATCATCCCGACATGTGGGAAGAAATAGAAGAAGTGTTACCTACTATTGAAGAAGTTTATTTTACAGGTGGAGAGAGCTTGTTTATGTCACAGCATTATAGATTGCTAGACATGCTTATAGAGCGTGGACTCAAACCGAGACTGACATACAACAGCAACGCAACACGCCTGAGTCTCAAAGGCAAACACATAAAAGATTATTGGCAGCATTTTGATCGTATCTTTTATTGTGTAAGTTTGGATCAAGTAGGACCTAAAGCAGAGTATACACGCAATGGCCAAACATGGGATACAGTGTTTACCAACCTGTGTTGGATACGTGATAACTTTGAACACAGTTATGAAAAAGGTGTGATAATACAACCCAACCCAACTATCAGTGTATTAAACATTTTGGATTTAGATTACATTATTAAATTTTTATTTGATAATAATATACCAACTGACTTTGATATAAATTTAAGCAATGTATTAATAGGCCCCGAATGGTTAAGTATTACAATATTGCCAACACATATTAAAGATATTGCAAAACAAAAATTAGAAGCACTAAAAATAGATTTAGATAATTATAAAATGTATCCAGATAGAAAAAACTTCATTGTTAATGGAATTGACAATATTATTAATCACATGTATAATGAAGATAACTCTAACTTGATTCCAAAGTTTAGACAGGAAATGCAAAAGATGGACATGGTAAGAAATGAAAACTTTTTAAAAGTATTTCCGGAGTTAAAGGATCTATATGTCTAAAATAAAAGACTCAAAAACATTTTGTATAATGCCATGGATTCACATGCACATGTGGCCCGCCGGAACAACTTATCCGTGCTGTCTAAGTGATCCAAATCATCCTGTAGGAAACACACAAGAACAAAGTTTGCAGGACATTTGGAATGGTCCAGAAATGCGCAAACTTAGGTTGAATATGCTTGAGGACAAAAAATCCCCAGAGTGTAGACGCTGTTACGAACTAGAAGAAAACGGCGTATGGACATTACGCAATAGCTCAAACGCAAACTTTGAACATCATTTAAACAAAGTAGAACAAACTGCTGAAGACGGAAGTGCTGGTGATGTAAATATGGCTTACATGGATATACGCTTCAGTAATCTCTGTAATCTAAAATGTCGCAGTTGTGGACCTCAGTTCAGCAGCAGTTGGTTTGAAGACCATAAACAAACACACGGCGATCCAGGACATCCTAAAATACTACAAGTTCGTGAAGAAATGAAAAGTTTTATGGATGAACTTGATCCATTGTTAGAAACTGTAGAACGTGTATACTGGGCAGGTGGCGAGCCATTAATTACAAAAGAACATTACGACATACTTGACAAATGGATTACGATGGGCAAACGTGATGTTAAGATGGATTACACCACAAACTTCACACAGATGTTTTACAAACGCAAAACAGCATTTGAATATTGGAATGCATTTGATCATGTAAGAGTTGCAGCCAGCTTGGATGCCAATCACAGTAGAGCAGAATATTTGCGTAAGAACATGGATTGGTCAATTGTTGTGCAAAACAGACGTGATATGATTGAGCAGTGTCCACATGTATATTTTGAAGTAACACCTACTGTGAGTGTTTACAATGTTTTGAATCTGCCTGACTTCCATAAAGAATGGATTGAGGAAGGGTTGCTTGAGCCTGGTAATATGAGAATTAACATCTTGTTGGATCCAACTTATATGAGATTAAGCATACTACCTCCTTGGAAAAAAGATGCAGTGCGTAGCAGATATGAAGAACATTTATCTTATCTAAAACAGTTTGATGATATTGATGCTGTGGTAAATCATTATAATAGCATATTGCAATTCATAGAAGAAGACAGAACAGAAGAAATTAAAATGTTTATGTATAAAACAAATAGGGTTGATTTATTACGCAAAGAAAATGTGTTTGATACGTTTCCTGAACTAGAAGGTTTACAATGACAGATACCTATTGTGTTTACCCATTTATAAATGTGCATACAAATACAGATGGCAGGTGCAAATTGTGCTGTCATGTTTACGGAGAAGATTACATACAAGTTGACGGCAAAGATGCTGTGCTTGGAAAAACAGATTGGACTAACATTTGGAATAGCAAATACATGCTAGATGTTAGAGCAAACATGTTAGCAGGTAAGCCTGTTAAAGAATGTAGTCGCTGCTACGAGCATGAAGAAAAAGGTTTACAAAGCAGTAGGCAGTGGGCAAACGAAAACTATAAGGCACCCATGTTGCATAGCAATCCTACTCACCTGGAACTTAGGCTTGGCAATCACTGCAACCTAAAGTGCAACAGTTGTTGGAGTGTTAGCAGCGACAACATTTACAAAGAACGCAAAAAGATTATGAGCAAAGAGCGTTTGCCTACTTGGTTGCACGATCAGTGGGCACACGAAATACGCAGCGTAGAAGAACATGATTGGCAGTGGTATGAAACACAGGAGTTCCGTGACTTTGTAGATAGCGTAGCACCAACACTGGAACGATTATACATGACAGGTGGTGAACCAACACTAATACAAGCAAACCAATATGTGTTGGACAAACTAGTAGAAACGGGCAACCGCAAATGTCATGTTGCTTGGACAACCAATATGACAACATGGCCCAAAGGCTTTTACGACAAATTAGACTTCTTTGATAGCAGTGAAATACAGATGAGCATAGACGGTTACGATGCACACAATCAGTATATACGATATCCTACTGATTGGAGCAAGGTAGAAGAAAACTTTGCAAAAGCAATGACACTGCCTAGCAAAGTAGAACTAAAAATATACTTTGTGTATCAAGCATGGAATGTGTTTGATGTAGCACCATTAATCAAATGGCTAGAAGATGCACAAACAAGACGTGTGGATTTTGTGCCTATCTTCCTTGAGCATCCTGATCAGTTGCACAGTTGCGTATGGCCTGAAGAAATTAGACACAAAGCACTAGACGACTTACGGATGTTAAAAACTACAATGCATAGAGATCCTGTCCAAAGAATCATTAACTACACAGTTAATACCGATAAATATTCTGTAGAAAACATTAAACGTATGAAACAGTTTATTGATATAAACGACAAATACAGAAAACTTAAATTCTCTGAAGTTTTTCCTGCACTGAATTATATATTGGAAACTGAATGCAAGATATAAAAGCAATTGTTCCTGCAAAGGATAAATGGGTAAGCATAGTATGGCAAGTAAACGATTGGTGTAACTTTCGTTGCACATATTGTAGTGAATGGAACTGGGCAGGACGTAACAAAAATGATACCGACATTCAGTTGATTGTAGACACACTTGAAAGAATAGTAAAACACTATCAAAGCAAAGGATATGTGTATTTCAAACTATTCCTCAGCGGTGGCGAGCCTACATTTTGGAAAGGTCTTATTCCTGTAGTAGAAAAATTTAGGGAACTAGTTGAGTGGCCCGGCAGTTGTGTGGGCATCAACACAAACTTTTCAAAGCCATTAAGTTGGTGGAAAGAACATCATCACTTGTTTGAAGATGTTGTTGCAAGTTACCATGCTGAATGGAGCAAAGACGACAAGTATATGGAGACATATAAATTTCTACAAGACAAGAAAAATTACCTTTGCAGTAGAATAATGATGCACCATAACAAATTTGAACAGTGTGTAGATTTTGCAAATCGTATTAAAGATGAGTGCGACAATTATCATATAGAGTATGCTCCGGTTTATGACGAGCTTCGTCCAAGCACTGATCCTTATCACTACGAAGAACAATGGAAAATGGATTTCTTTAAAACTCATAGCACAGAGCGTAATCAAACTATTCCTGTTAAGAAAGACCCAAGTTATGCGTGGGCAAAAGTTTGGTATGAAGATGATACCGAAGATGCTATTGATACAAATGCTATAATCACAGAAGGAAAAAACTTTTTCAAAGGTTGGCTTTGTAACATTCACGAAAGTTTACATATACATCCAAATGGTAGAATACAGGCCGCAAGCTGTGGTGTAGGACCAATTGTGGGTAATATAGTTGAAGGCAAGTTTGACAGTGATTTAGCAGAAGGTATATGGTGTCCTAAGACACACTGCCATTGTGCAGCAGACTTTAACATAAGCAAAGCAAGGCCTGAGTATGCAGAAAGAATTAGATAACTTACCAGGGAATTTTTGTTACTATGCAATGCAGGGTTATAGCACCCATCCGCATGGAAGAACACGCCCTTGTTGCTTTAGCAGAGTAGGCACCAATGAATACATGCCAGATGTTGATATACACAACATACCAGAATGGGAACATCACAACAATCGCAACTCTAAGAACATCGATGAATTTATAAATGATGCTGCGATAAAAACTATTCGCAAGGCATTGATTGCTGGCGAAAAGCCTGCAGGCTGTGCTGAATGTTTCAAATTAGAAGATCAAGGTATACGCAGTTTTAGACAAACTTTCAATGAAGTTTACGCAGACGAAATTGACAGCAGTTTACAGTATCTAGGAGAGGACGGAAGTTTAAGTCCTCAAGCAATTACATACTTGGATATCAGTTTAGGCAATGTGTGCAATTTAAAATGCCGTAGTTGTAACCCATGGGCAAGTCATAACTGGATAGAAGAAGGCCCAACAGTTCCGCATACAGACTGGGACAAAACTGCCTATACCATAGGCAACATGAGTTGTAAAGATCCGTGGTATATTGCAGCATTTGAAACAGGATTTTTTGATGAAGTCTTGCCCAATATAAAACGTATAAATTTTATTGGCGGCGAGCCACTGGTAGTAAAAGAACACTACACATGGTTAAGGCATATTGCACAAAACGGCTGGGCTGAAAATATAGAACTGCATTACAATACAAATGCTACAACTTTTCCAAACGAACTTTTGGATTTATGGAGCATGTTTAAAGGTATTGTTTTAAGTATTAGCATTGATGCTGTAGAAGATTTGGCATACTATGTTAGATTTCCAAGTAAATGGCGTGTGGTTCAAAAGCAGGTTAACAAACTAAAAGAATTTAGCAAAGACAAAAAAGGTGTTACAGTGCAAACGCACGTCACTTTAAGTGTTCTTAATTTGCACGATTTGCCCAATGTGCTGTCTTGGTGCGAAGACAATTACAATACCTGGCATCATACATGGGAATGGGGCAATTGGGGATATCAAAACTGTTTGCCGCATTTTAATTTTGTCGAATGGCCTCAAAACATGAGTATAAAACATTTGCCAGAAAAACAAAAACAAAAAATGATTACGATGCTGGACGAACAGTATGCTAAATTTGCTGCGAAAGATTTACCGGAATGGGAACAACACAGTATTGAAAATATCAAAGGTATAAAAAACATACTCACACAACCTCGAGACGATACAATGTGGCAGCATTTTATAGACAATACTCGTGCAAGCGACAAGTTTCGCAATGTAGATATTTGCGATTATATTCCATGGATGGAGGAATACATTTGAGATTACTAAGTTTAGGTGATAAAACTTTACAAGAAACCCATTACCATGTCAGCTTGTTTTTCGACGCTGACATTGTGGACTTGACATACAAGGATGCAAGCATACAAACTATATATAGATTGTTGGTTAAATTTTTATGCGAAGCATACAATCCTAGAGACGAGTATGTTGCTTTAATACAAATTCCTACAACCAAAAGATTAGAATTAAGGCACGACACAAATCAAAACACAGACTTTTTTGATAATAACTATTTTGTTTATTATCCAAGATCAAAAGACTTTCCTAAACTAATATATGCAAAATTAAAAAAGTTTAATGCACCTATTTTTGAACAGAAAATGATAAACAACAGACACAGTTATTTTATCTATGCTATATCAAATCTATTGGAAATTTACAATATAGATTATATTATGTTCAATGCCGATGAGCCATTGGATAAGGATATCCCAGTTCCAAAAAATTATTTTGCACCATATGCATATAATAAAACTGCAAACTATGTTTTGGATCAGGAAGAAACTGAATTGTATTATTCACAAAAACTAACGAGGTTCTATCGTGACCACTGTAGTTAGTATAGGATGCAGTCATACACATGGCAGTATGCTGGATGGAGAAAATGGCACCAGCTTATATAACAAAGAGAATGCCTACGGACCGCAATTGGCAAAACTACATAATTTTGATTTCCTAAATCTAGGAGTTCCTGGCGCAAGCAATACTTATATCTTTAGAGCAACAATAAACTTTTTGCAAAACCATCTTAAAAAGAAAGAAGACTATATTTTCTTAATTGGATGGACAAGCCAAGACAGAATGGAAATGCGTTACGATGAAAACAATAGATTTAGACATGACACCATCGGCGACCTAATAGATACAAAATACATTCCCTTTACTTCAGGAACTTCAAAAGGATTGATGAAAACTTTCCATCACAGAAAACTGCTGGATTTAACGCCTTTATTTTTTGATACAGTGCAAGCACATGACGAATGGGCCAGCTATGCATTTGGCTTGCAAAAAATACTTAGTCAAAAGAATATAAAATATCTAATGTTCAACACTTGTCAAGAGCTTAAGATAACCGAAAACAATTATCGCATAATTGATAATCTGGATACAACACATTACCTACATCCACAAAACTCAGAGGAAGTGTTCTTAAATTGGGGTATGAACAGAGGCCACGAAATTACAGAATGCTGGCACCACCGTAGGCATGCACATATTGCATGGGCAAAATATTTAGATATTGTTTGTAAAAACCTAGATTTCTATTGACAAGCAAATTGTATTGTGCTAATTTATAGAAAATAAAGGAGGGCTAGATGGCTGACAAATGGGTAATCAGTGACACACACTTTAATCACGCTGCTATTCTGACATTCAAAGACTATGCTGGCAAACCTCCTAGAGTGTTTGACAGTGTAGACGACATGAACCAATGCATGTTGGACAACTGGGCAGACACAGTTAAGCCAGGTGACACAGTATACCACTTGGGCGATGTGCTGTTTGGTATGGATAAAGTAGATTGGATGGACAAGAACTTTGCCAAGTTGCCTGGAAAGAAGAAACTTATCTTAGGTAACCACGATAATCCAAAGTTCCTTGGACCGTTCTTCAAAGATATCATGTTGTGGAAAGATTTAAGCGATATTGGGTTGTTGTTGAGTCACACACCGCAACATGCTAGCACACTTGCTGAATCACACAGATTTGGCACTGATCCTGTGCTTAACGTGCATGGACACATACACAGTAACCCATCGCCTGTTGGTCCTTACAAATGTGTGTGCGTTGAGCAAACAGATTACAAGCCGGTAAACATCGAGGATCTAATAAATGCTTGATAATCATGCTGCTAAACTGTTTGCAACAGATGTAAATATGATGGTGCCATGGTATCTCATGGCATCATACGCATATTACGAACAAGGCGATCCAATCTTCTCAGATGCTTTCTTTGATGATATGGGCAAAACAATGTTGGAGGTATGGGATGATATCGATCATTTTCATAAACATCTTATTAGTGTTGACGATCTACATGCTGGCACCTATCTTGGAGAGTATCCCTCTAGAGTTATAGGCGGACTAGGAGCAGTTCGTGAAGAATTTTTTACAAAAAAAGGGCAGGTAAAAAAGAAGTATGCCTAGAAAATTTGCAGTGGCAGATAAATTTGAAATAGACAGCAATATTGCAGATGAAATTGCAATACAAAGTCTAAAACAATTCTACAATTACACTGTAACAGATATGGACGCCTTTGTGCTGCATCAAAAAGGTCATCCAGATGACTACGAACGCAATGTAAAATTGAAAGAAGCACTCGAAATAGTTCTTGACTTCTATGGACACTCGCTATATAGTTAGATCAGTGAGGAGAAGAATATGTCAAAATATGGTCCAAAAGTTTATGCCAGTGATGTGATTAACACAAAGGGTCACTGGGCAGTAGGCACAATTTGGAACGCTGAGGGCAGTCGCGGCATATATAATATCGAAATGGTTGACAAAGGATTTACATGCGATTGTCCTGCGTTCAAGAAATGCAAACACATCAAAGCGGTTGAGGAGAAGTTCATTGGCTAGACGTCCAACAGCAAAACCAAAAAAGAAAACAGTAAGAGCAGTCCGTAGAGGCTCTGCTCGAATGCCTTTGATGCCAACTAAAATCACGTGGGAAGGTGCAAAGTATTACACGCACTATGAGGTTGAGTCAAAGGAGTGGTTAAGTGTTATCAAAGACTACATTAAAAAGAATTATGATAAGAAGACTCTTAGTGCAATTAATAAGCTACCGGATTGGAAGGTCGGTGGGAAAAGCCATTGGACTTGCACGGCGTATCTTTTAGAACACAATCCAGAACTTGTTCCTGAGTCTTATTCTACTGGATTTAAAAAATGGATCGACGAGCTTGCAGAAGAAGGTGCAAAGGTTGTTGAAGAAAAGAAAGCCGAAGAAAAAAGCAAAAAGAACGTTTATGTTCCAAGCATCCAAGAACGCATTTCAGAACAAGCACAACTTGCTTGCGAAGAAGTTGAAGAATGGCTAGACGGCTTTGTAACTGACAAAAAGAAGTTTGATCCTAAAGG
>Ga0213859_10000011_pt1 | contig 79934 bp, 86 predicted proteins | sample PICome_2_FD_160133 | JGI IMG/M metagenome (GOLD analysis project Ga0213859, IMG submission 160133) | Coastal seawater microbial communities near Pivers Island, North Carolina, United States - PICO304 | ecosystem: Environmental > Aquatic > Marine > Coastal | place: USA: North Carolina...
TTTAGGTCATGTTTTCTTCTACGATTGGGCGTATTATTCTCAGCATCTCGTTGAAATCTTGCTTCCGATTAGAGAAAATCCAAACAGCAGTTTATTTGGTCTTATCAATGGTTACCAATTCACAGGGTTTACAGGTTTAGCAAGTCATGGAGCAGCATTAGCGGCAATAGGCGCCCTCTACTACTTCAGTAAGAAATTTGAAGACATGAGCTTTCTGTGGCTCATCGATAGAATTACCATTCCAGCAGCTATCGGAGCAGCATTTATTAGAATAGGAAACTTCTTTAACTCTGAAATCAATGGAAAAGTAGTTGACGAAAGCTTCATTTTTGCGACCCGCTTTATAAGAGACAGTGCTGATATGCCAGGATACAGAGCACAAATGCTTACCAAAGAAAGCAATATCAATGAAGCGTATAAAGCCTTGGAAAACAATCCACAATTTGCAAGCATCTTAGAAGACATCCCTTTTAGACACCCCGCTCAATTATACGAAGCCTTTGCCTATTTAATCATTTTTGCAGTTCTTTATTTTTACTTCTACGAAAGAACAGACAGAAAAGATAAACCAGGATTTATGTTTGGCTTTTGGTTAGCTTCTTTCTTTAGTTTTCGATTTGTGGTCGAATACTTCAAAAAAAGTCAAGGTGGATTTGAAGAAAGCTTAGGACTGCTCTCGACAGGACAATGGCTGAGTATTCCACTCGTTCTGGCAGGTTTATACCTCATGTTCAAACCAAGAGAAGGTAAATCAATCAAAAATGCAGCTAAGAAATAAAGGGGTTACTCTCATTTATGCTTGCCTTGCCCTTACCTTAGCAAGTTGCAATCAAAAGAATAAAGCACCGCTGAAATCGGCCAAAATTACTCATGCTTTTGTGCATGAAGGTAACTTAACATTAAATTCTAAAGGCGCTCAAAAAAATTATGAGTTCGCAATAGAAATCGCAGATGACGACTATCAAAGAGCAACTGGCTTAATGGACAGACAAAGCATGAAAGATGACCAAGGGATGCTCTTTATCTTTCCAACCGAAAGACCCTTGAATTTCTACATGAAAAACACTTACATCGGATTAGATTTAATTTTCGCCAATGAAAAAGCAGAAATTGTTCACATTCACAAATACGCTAAACCCTTAGATTTAAGTTCTATTAGTTCTGTATTTCCATCCATGTACGTTTTTGAGGTAAACGCAGGACTAAGCGATCGACTCAACATTGAAATCGGGGATGATTTTACATTCGATAATTTCAATGAACAATAGATTTATACTTGTTGATTACACCTTCACAGCAAAACACTTAAATCAGTTAGGCGTCAACCCGTCCGCACCAATTTTTGACATTACAACCATTGGGAAATTTGCAGAACGCTCAAACCGGTATCAAAAAAATGATTTCCACATTGAAAACAAGGAACAACAGCTGTTTTCTACCTATAGCAGTGGCGAAAAGAAATGGGCGTTTTTTAAGTATTTGTTAGAGCTAGAACCTGAGGAACTCGTACTCATTAATCCTTTTGACAGCCTTGATACAGAAAGAGAACTCCAGCTCAAATTAGAATTGCACAACTATCAAACAAAGGCCAGAATAACCCTTATAAGCACTGAGGTTCAAGACTGTTTTGAACAAATTGATTGGGATAAAATCGAAGTCTATGAGGGTGAAAAATTAACTTCATTTGCAAATACTGAAGCCCTTCAGAGATACAGCAAAATCACCGAATTAAAGACATTCGACTTACCCCTAAACAAATTCACTGTGGAGCAAGACGACATTGAAACTATTTTTGAACTCAAAAACATTCAACTTTCTTACGGTGACCAAGCCGTCTTAAAAGATATCAATTGGTCGGTTGAGAAGAAAAGTTTCTGGCAACTCATCGGTCCAAATGGAAGTGGTAAGAGTACGCTACTATCCTTAGTTATTGGCGATAATCCTAAGGCCTACGGGCAGAACATACGGATTTTTGATCGTCCTAAGGGAAGCGGTGAGAGTGTATGGGACATCAAAAAGAAAATAGGGTATTTTTCTCCTTCTAGTATTTTGAGTTACCCTAAACGAAAGTCTGTATTTGATATGATATGTTCCGGATTTCAAGATGCAATCGGAATGTATCGAAAACCAAGTGACTTGGAAATTCAAGCCACACACAGATGGATTGAAAAAATGGGATGGAGCTCGATGCGCGATCGCTATTTTAAACATCTCAGTACAGGTGAACAGCGCCTAATCATGATTATACGAGCGATGATTAAACATCCCTCTTTATTAATTCTAGATGAACCTGCAGTAGGATTAGATGCTCAAAGCAAATCTCAGCTCCATCAGCTAATCAATACCTATGTAGAAAAAAGTGAAAGCGCTGTAATTTACGTTTCGCATAAACCCATTGGTGAGCTCACAGCAAATGATACCATTGTCTTGAAAAAAACAACAGGTGGATCAATATCTTCTATTAATCCACCTGCTGAAACTATTTTATAAGTCGTAAATACCTTTTATTTTTCGTCTTCTATTTGCTTGCGCAAGGTATCAAACATTACTGGAGTTGCTATGAACAATGATGAATAGGTTCCTACTACGATACCCACAATCATTGCGAACATAAATCCTCTAAGACTCTCTCCACCGAAAATAAAGATTGCCAGAAGTACGATTAATGTGGTCAAAGAAGTATTTAAGGTTCTACTAAGTGTGCTGCTCAATGCTTCATTAACATTGTTACCCTTGTTCCATCCCTTGACGCCAACAATCTCACGAATTCTATCAAAAACTACCACCGTATCGTTCAATGAATAACCAATAACGGTAAGGATGGCAGCGATAAAGGCCTGGTCAATTTCCATATTGAACGGCATTAGCGCAGTTGTTGCTGAAAATATACCTAATACCACAAGTACATCGTGAAAAACAGCGGCAACAGCTCCCAACGAGAATTGCCATCTTCTAAATCTCAATAGGATATACAAGAATACTATGGTCAATGAACCGATAATGGCCCAAACAGCATTTTTCTTAATATCATCAGCGATTGTAGGACCTACTTTTACCGACTGAAGAATACCAATTGATTTTTCAGAACTACCCACTACAAAATCATCTATTGAAATTCCTTCTGGTAAGTAAGGCATAAGGGCATCATATAATTTCTGCTGGATTTCCTGATCAACTTCAATGCCTTCTACATCTACCTTATATGGGGTTGTAACTTTAATTTGATTCGCTTCTCCAAAGGTTTTCACATTGGTTCCACTACCAAATACGTCATTTAAATCTGAGGCTATTTCAGAAGGGTTAACCGCATCTACAAATCGGATTTGATAAGATCTTCCTCCGACAAAGTCAACACCTTGCTGAAGGCCTAATGTAAATAGTGATGCGAGAGAACCTATAAGAACAACACTTGATACCAGATAAGAAATTCTTCTTTTACTCAAAAAGTCTATACTCACATTTGCAAGCAAGTTTTTCGTCATAGTGGTAACAAATGCTAAGGTTCTACCCTTTTTCGATAAGTAGCCTTCTATCAACATTCTAGTGATAAATATAGCTGTAAACAGTGATGTTATAATACCGATTAATAAGGTCGTTGCGAATCCTTTAATGGGTCCTGAACCGAACATAAATAAAATGATCGCCGTTAAACCAGTAGTAATATTTGCATCTAAAATTGAGGATAGTGCATTAGCAAAACCGTCAGAAACGGCTTGTGCAATTCCCTTACCTCTTTTTAATTCTTCTTTGATACGTTCAAAAATCAGTACGTTGGCATCTACCGACATACCAATTGTTAAGACAATACCCGCAATTCCAGGTAAAGTAAGTACTGCGCCTAAGCTCGTTAAAACACCAAAAATCAAAAAGATGTTTAAGACCAAGGCAATGTCAGCATAGATACCAGCTCTTCCATAATAGAAGACCATCCATACCAAAACAAAAATCATGGCAATGATGAAAGACATAAATCCACTGTCAATAGCTTCTTGACCTAAAGATGGACCTACGATTTCAGATTGAATAATTTCAGCTGATGCCGGCAGTTTTCCCGCACGCAGCACGTTAGCAATATCTTTAGTTTCGTTAATGGTGAAGGTACCTGTTATCTCAGAACGTCCTCCAGAAATAGGGCCACTTGAAACTCCAGGAGCTGTATACACCTTGTTATCAAGTACGATAGCAATTCCTGTTTTATTTTGATAAACGTCCCCTGTCATTCGCTCCCACTCGCGTGCACCCTTGGTGTTCATAGTCATACTCACCGCCGGTTTACCGAATTGATCGAATGTATCTTGTGCGTCAGACACCACGTCTCCACTAATTCTAGGAAGTCCTTCGCGGTTTGACTTTAATGCATACAACTCAGCCACCTCATCTTGTTTACCCACACGTTGCCATGCGAACTTTACAAATTGAATAGCTTGAGGTAATACCTTTCTAACCTCAGGCATTCTCAAATAGGATCCTACTGCGGCTGTATCTTTCACAGCTATGCGAATAAAAGCATTTGAACCTTGTGCTGGTGCAATGAGTTTGCTCAATAATGGATTAGCGTTTGCTGCACTTATTGAATCCTCAGCAACATCAGCAAGTAAAGAATCGATCTCTGAAGATGCTTCTTCATTTTCGTCTTGTTCCCTATCTAAGATTTGTTTTAGTACTTGATCAGCATCAAAAAGAAATTGACTGAGCGCTGCCTCAGACTGAGGATAGGTTTCCCAGAATTCTAATTGGGCCGTTGAAGAAAGTAGTTCTTGTGCTCTGTTGATGTCTCTCGCCCCTGGCAATTCAACGAGAATTCTTCCTGAATTCCCCTCTCTTTGAATATTGGGTTGAGTAACTCCAAAACCGTCAATACGTTCACGTAGAACTTCAAAAGCAGATACTATTGATTCATCTATTTTTCTTCGAATGATAGGTTTTACCTCATCATCGCTCATTTGAAAGTTAACCTCATCGCTTAGGGCTTTGTTTGCGAAAATTTCAGGTGAGGCAAGTTTTCCGTCTCCCTTTACATTTTCGAAAGCCTCAAAAAATAACTCTAAATAGGTGGCATCACTGCTTTTAGATGCTGCATCAGCATCTGCTATCGCTTTGTTAAATGCTGGATTAGAGGTATTGTTGGCCAAACCTTTAAGGATGTCTTTAACCGAAATCTGAAGCGTAACATTGATACCCCCCTTAAGGTCAAGACCTTTATTGAGCTCTTTGGTTTTTGCATCTGCATAACTACTAAAGCCTAAGACTGGCAAATCTGCAACTGAGTCGAGATAAACCGCTTCTACTTGTTCTCTTTGTTCAACGTAGTTTTCTTCTGTATCTTCTACATTGACTAAAGCATAGCGCTCTGCATCACCTTCAATTTTATTGGTGATAAATGTGAAAGACAACTGGTACAAGCTCGCAAATCCGAAAAGAAAAGCAAAGAGCCTTATGAGTCCTTTATTTTGCATGAAAATAATTTTTAAAAAAGTAAAATTTCAAATGGCTGCAAATATATTATTTCCCTATCGAATTGACAATTTATACGTCAAAATGAATTTTGATAAGATGAACTGAAAAATGCTGCCCTTTTGAACTTATAAATTTAACAATCCATTCGTTTTCTTAACGCCGATGGCGCTCTCTTGCATTTTAGCCTTTTCAGCAGCAGAAAGTTCAATCTCTACAATAGATTCAATTCCGTTTTTGCCTAAAACCACAGGAACACCAATGCATAAATCATCGAGACCGTATTCTCCGTTTAATAAGGCAGAACAAGGAAATATTTTCTTTTGATCACAAGCAATTGCCTGTACCAAAGACGAAACAGCTGCACCTGGAGCATACCATGCTGATGTTCCGAGTAACTTAGTCAAGGTCGCTCCACCAACCTTAGTTTCTGCAACAATTTCATCCATTCGCTCTGCACTCAAGAATTCAGAAATTTTAACTGAATTACGCGTAGCGTGATCGATTAAAGGAACCATTCCTGTGTCGCTGTGTCCACCTAAAACCATTCCGTCAACATCAGAAATAGGTGCGTCTAAGGCTTCTGCAATTCTATACTTAAAGCGAGCACTATCAAGGGCACCCCCCATTCCTATGATTCTATTTTTAGGTAAGCCTGTAGTTTTGTGAACCAAATAGGTCATGGTATCCATTGGATTGCTCACTACAATCACTACAGCATTTGGTGAGTGTTGAAGTAAATTCTCAGAAACGGTTTTGACGATACCAGCGTTGATTCCTATCAATTCTTCTCTTGTCATTCCTGGTTTTCTTGGAATTCCAGAAGTGATGACCACCACATCACTTGAAGCTGTTTTGCTATAATCGTTAGTGGAACCCGAAATTTTGGTGTCAAAATTGTTTAAAGAAGCTGTTTGCATAAGATCCATTGCTTTTCCTTCTGCATAACCTTCTTTGATGTCTAACAAGACTACCTCTGAGGCGAAATTTTTCATGGCAATGTACTCTGCGCAGCTCGCACCAACGGCACCTGCACCAACTACAGTAATTTTCATATTTATTTGTTTAAGTGTTTTCTAATCAGGCACAAAAGTAATCTTTTCGTGAGATTATCTCAATCCAATATTGATTCCTGCTCTTGTGGTATTAAATTCTGAGAAACTGTGGTCTACGTTCAAGCGAAAAAAGCCCAGTTTTAGCTTGGCACCAAGGGTCACGCCAATATCACTAACCTCTGATTGCAGCGCTATAGGATCGACAAAATTTACCCCAGAAGCAATTTGATAGGTTCCCAATAAATTTAAATCACTTGATCCACTGATAAGCCCTACGCCTCCATACAAGTTAAAGACAGGTAATCTTGTTGAGACGATTAAGCTCATATTTCTCGAAATAATTTGGCTCTCTATACTTTGATTCGATTCGATTTGATAGTTCGCATCGAGCTGTGTGTATCCCAAAAGAAATGATATTCCTAAAGGCAGAACCCGATCCAAAGGAAGAATCTCTGATATGTCAAATTGAACACCTCCTCCAAGCATGGATACACTTAAATCATTCGAACTCACTGAAGGTAAAAATCGGCCTTTAATTTCAATTCCTTTGATAAGCCCCAAACTCGCTTGAAGAAATGCCGAAGGCAAAAATTGAATTCCTTCTGAACGCAGTCCTGCTGGCAGACTGAAATCTGTTCGAATATTGGGCAGGTCTTCACCTAAGGATTCCTCGGCATATGCAGAAGTAGAGGAGTTGCCAAGAACCGTTGCAACATACTTTTCCTGAGCTCCGTCAGAAAATTTCAAATTAGAATAACTCGCTGTATTCAATAAAAAACTTTCTTGTTTCTCACTCCATGTACTGACATTTCCAATAAGCGAAACTTCAAAAGCCAGGGTTTTTTTTGATTTTCCTGAATTGTACCAACCTCCTGACAGGTTGTGAATACCCAACTCCATCGCAGGATTAAAATAACCTTGTACAAATCTTTGTGCATCCTGCACGCCAGACTCAAAAAGGGCGTCTAAGTTTTGAGCGGAAACACCACCAGTGCTGAATAAAATAAAAACAACTAAGGATTTAAATTTTGGGGACAACATAATATTTAAGTTAAATTTTTCTCTATTCTATAAGGGAAAAAAACTCGCTGGTGGGGCAGCGAGTTTTAAAGGTGAAAGATCATCGTATTTACGCATCGATGTTGGCGTAAACCGCGTTCTTCTCGATAAATTCACGTCTAGGCGGAACCTCATCTCCCATTAACATGGAGAAAATCCGATCACTTTCAGTAGCATTATCGATACTCACTCTTCTTAAAGTTCTGAACTCGGGATTCATTGTAGTATCCCAAAGTTGCTCAGCATTCATTTCACCGAGACCTTTATAGCGCTGTACCGAAGCACCTGAGCTGTATTCATTTAGAATAGCATCACGTTCTTCATCATTCCAGGCATATCTCTTTTTTGCACCTTTTTTGACCAAATACAATGGCGGAGTTGCAATGTATACATGTCCTCTTTCGATGAGTTCTCTCATATATCTAAAGAAAAAGGTGAGGATAAGTGTTTCAATATGAGATCCATCGACATCGGCATCACACATGATGACCACCTTGTGGTATCTCAATTTTTCTAGATTAAGGGCTTTGCTGTCTTCTTCGGTACCTACAGTTACTCCAAGTGCGGTGTAAATGTTTCTAATTTCCTCATTTTCAAATACCTTGTGCTGCATCGCCTTTTCAACATTGAGGATTTTTCCTCTAAGGGGAAGTATAGCTTGAAAATTTCGATCTCTACCTTGTTTTGCTGTACCACCTGCAGAATCTCCCTCCACAAGAAAAACTTCGCACTTTTCTGGATCTTGTTCTGAACAGTCAGAGAGTTTTCCTGGTAATCCACCACCGTGCATTACGTTCTTGCGCTGAACCATCTCACGAGCTTTAGCCGCGGCATGTCTTGCAGTTGCTGCAATAACTACTTTTTCAACGATGCGTTTTGCATCATCAGGATGTTCTTCTAAGTAATCGGTCAACATTTCAGAAACCGATTGAGAAACCGCAGCATTTACTTCACGGTTACCTAATTTGGTTTTGGTTTGTCCTTCGAATTGAGGCTCAGCAACTTTTACAGAAACAATTGCTGTCAATCCCTCTCTAAAATCATCTCCTGATATTTCAAATTTCAATTTGTCGAGCATTCCAGATTGCTCTGCATATTTTTTCAAGGTAGAAGTCAAACCTCTTCTGAAACCTGACAGGTGAGTTCCCCCTTCATGGGTATTGATATTGTTTACATAAGAATGTAGGTTTTCGGAAAAACCAGTATTGTACACCATTGCAATTTCAACTGGGATACCGTTTTTCTCACCCTCCATCGAAATCACCTTTTGAATAAGTGGCTCTCGAGTTGCCTCTAAAAACAAAATAAATTCTTCGAGACCTTTTTCAGAATAAAAGGTTTCACTGACGAATGCACCTTCTGAGTCTTTCTGACGGTTGTCAGTAAGTGAAATAGTCACCCCTCGATTCAGATAAGACAATTCTCTCAGTCTATTGGCAAGAGTCTCATAATTGTACTCTGTGGTTTGCGTAAAAATTACAGGATCTGGATGAAAAGTTACGCTTGTTCCGTTTTTATCGCTGTCTCCAATGGTTTTAACCGGGTAGAGCGCCTTACCTCGTTCGTACTCTTGCTCCCAAATTTTTCCTTCTCGGTAAACGGTCGCCTTTAAGGCAGCGGAAAGTGCATTCACACAAGACACCCCAACACCGTGTAAACCTCCTGAAACTTTATAAGAATCCTTGTCAAACTTACCACCCGCACCAATTTTGGTCATAACGACCTCAAGTGCTGAAACGCCTTCTTTTTTGTGCATTCCAACAGGAATACCCCTACCGTTATCTTGGACAGTAACAGAATTATCTTCGTTGATGACAACGTCTATTTTATCACAAAAGCCCCCCATCGCTTCATCGATGGAATTATCGACAACTTCATAGACCAAATGATGCAATCCTCTTACACCAACATCACCGATATACATCGAGGGACGCATACGAACGTGCTCCATTCCCTCGAGGGCCTGAATGCTGTCCGCAGAATAATTTTTGTTCGTATTTTTTTCGCTCATAAACTCGTGTTCATTTAACTGGAAAGTAACCTTACAAATATAAGATTTCACCCTGTTTTTATCCGCCCTGAAAGGGCTGTGAACACCTTAAGTTATCAACAATTAGATGTGAACAAAAAATCAGTCATACGCCTGCTCGTGAACGCTTGCAATTGCCCTTCCAGAAGGTTCGTTCATGGCCTTAAAAGCCTCGTCCCATTCTAGCGCAATTTGAGTAGAACAGGCCACTGAGGGCTCTTGTGGAACGCTCAAGGCTGCAGCATCTGAGGGGAAGTGACTCTCGAAGATGCTTCTGTAATAATACTCCTCTTTTGTTTGAGGAGTTTGAATCGGGAATCTAAAGTGCGCATTCTGCATTTGATCATCGCTCACTTCTTGATCTACGACCTCTTTTAGGGTGTCTATCCAACTGTACCCTACCCCATCAGAGAACTGTTCTTTTTGACGCCATGCAACCTCTTGTGGTAGGTAATCCTCAAAAGCTTTTCGAACGACATATTTTTCAATCTTGCCATTTCCTGCCATTTTATCCTTGGGATTAAGACGCATAGCCACATCTATAAACTCTTTGTCTAAAAAAGGAACTCGACCCTCAATACCCCAAGCAGCGAGCGACTTATTTGCCCTGAGACAATCGTACATGTGAAGTTTACTCAGCTTTCGAACGGTTTCTTCATGAAAATCTTTGGCACTTGGAGCTTTGTGAAAATAAAGGTATCCTCCAAAAAGTTCGTCTGCTCCTTCTCCAGATAAAACCATTTTTATACCCATTGACTTAATGACACGAGCCATTAAATACATTGGCGTTGAAGCACGTATAGTAGTGATATCATATGTCTCAAGATGATAAATAACATCCCTTATCGCGTCTAAACCTTCTTGAATTGTAAATTTTATTTCGTGATGAACGGTTCCGATCTGGTCTGCTACTTTTTGTGCAGCCGCTAAATCCGGAGATCCATCTAAACCTACGGCAAATGAATGCAATCGAGGCCACCAAGCCGCCTGCTCATCATTACTCTCCACCCGCATTTCAGCATATTTCTTGGCCACAGCCGAGGTAACCGAAGAATCAAGGCCTCCAGAAAGCAGAACACCATAAGGAACATCAGACATCAATTGACGCTTAACAGCAGCCTCTAGAGCCGCTCTTAAATCTTCAATTGAAGTTGTATTATCAGCAACAGCATCGTAATTCATCCAATCTCTAGTATACCACTGCTCAGGTTCTTCTAAATCATTTGTCAGTAAATGCCCTGGAGGAAAAAGTTCAATTTTTGAGCAGACCCCTTCTAGAGATTTCAATTCTGAGCCTACATAAAAAGTACCGTATTGGTCCCACCCCATATAAAGTGGAATGATACCCATATGATCTCGCGCAATAAGAAATTCGTTTGTTTTTGAATCGTAAAGGGCAAAAGCAAAAATTCCGTTAAGCTGGTCTAAAAAAGCTTTTCCGTGCTCCTTGTACAAGGCCAATATCACCTCACAATCAGATTCTGTTTTAAAGGTATAAGGAATACTCAGACTTTTTCTGAGTTCTTTGTGATTGTAAATTTCTCCGTTAGCAGCTAAAACCACTGTACCGTCTTCACTGAGTAAAGGTTGTTTACCTGATGCTGGATCTACAATTGCCAGTCTCTCATGCGCCAAGATGGCTTTTTCATCAGCATATATTCCATTCCAATCCGGACCTCTATGTCTTATCTTCTTAGACATATTTAGCAATTGTCCTCTTAAATCATCTGTTGGTTGCTTTAAATCAAAAGCGCAAACAATACCACACATAGTTAAAGTTTTAAAATTTTAGTCAAAATAAGGTGTTATATTACAAAACGTAAACTATTAATGAAATATTGTTTACATATTATAACATAAAAATAGATTTAAACTAAAAATTTAAACATTTAAACCCTTTGAGCTTAAGTTGTAAAACAATCTGTAATTTCTCAGTGAACTTGCACTCCAGCCACAAAAGTCTTTTCGGCTTGGATATTAGGCAATTCGTCGGAAGCGGCTTTTAAGATATCCTTTGATAAAATGACAAAGTCTGCCCATTTACCCGGTTCTAAACTCCCTTTTTCTTCTTCTTCAAAATTGGAAAAGGCCGGCCACAATGTCATTCCTTTTAAGGCTTGTTCTGGAGAGAGTTTTTCAGATTCCATAAACCCTCCCTCAGGATATCCGGCAGTATCTTGTCGAGTAACTGCAGCGTAAAATGTTAAAAATGGGCTCACCTGCTCTACAGGAAAGTCGGTTCCTAAAGGTAACACGCCTGACTTTTCTAATAAAGTCTTAAAGGCATAAGCACCCTCTATTCGGTCGCTCCCCAGTCGATCCTCAGCCCAATACATATCACTTGTTGCGTGAGTGGGCTGAACAGATGGCAAAATTTGAGTACCAAAATTTTCAATGTCATCTAAGTCAATAACTTGAGCATGTTCAATTTTCCATCTTCTATCGGTATCTGATTTTAGCACCTTTTGATAAGCTCGCAATACTACAGCATTTGCTGAATCACCAATGGCATGTGTGTTCATTTGATACTCACTGTCAGCAATGCGCTGAGCGAGCTGCTCTATAGCTGCTACTGGAGTAACCATTGCCCCAAAATGATTGTGCTGATCTGAATACTCTTCTTTTAAGGCAGCCCCTCGCGACCCCAAAGCACCATCGGCGTAGACCTTAACAGACCTTACATTCAATCGGTCGGTCTTGAGTATTCCTTTGTCTAGAAAATGATTGACATCTCTCGGACTGTTACTCACCATCGCATAAACGCGAATTTTTAAATCTCCGGATTGCTGCAAACTGTCGATGAGTTCTATCGTGCTTCTGCTCAGGCCAGCATCATTTACCGTAGTCAAACCGTAACTAAAGCAAATATCTTCGGCTTTTTTTAGAGCTTGAATTTGTTCTGCTCTGCTCAATTCTGGGATAACGCGGTCAACACGCTGCATAGGATTATCTACAAGCACACCTGTAAGCTTACCGTTTTTCTTGAGAATTGCTCCTCCATTAGAAGGCGTCCTTGATGTGATATTAGCTAAATCCAATGCCTTTTGATTCACTAAATAGGCATGGCCATCAACACGCTCAAGCACTACAGCCTTATCAGGAAATAAGACGTCTAATTTTTCCTTGGTCGGAAAATCTTTTACCGCCCAATCGTTTTGATCCCATCCTCGACCTAAAATAAATTGCATATCAGGATTCTCTTGCTCAAAAGCTTGAACTTTAGAAATGATCTCCTCATAACTCAGTGTTCCGACTAAATCTACACGTTGTTGATTTAATCCAAGTCCATAAAAGTGACAATGCGCATCAATAATTCCTGGGATGAGCGTCTTTTGATCAGCATCAATAATCTCTTTTGCTTGGTATCCATCTAAATCGTTCTCATCTGAACCAACAGCGACTATCTTTTCATTGTTGACCACCAAATAGGTTGCGTTTGGATTTTCATCATCCATGGTATAGATATTGGCATTGCGCACAATCAGATCTACGACTTCAGTGGTAGAACAAGAAGAAATCAGTAGCATTACAAAAAAGGAAAACAGAACTCTCATCACTTGATTTTTTTTAAAAATTGAATTTAATCAATTTGAGTTAAAACGAATTCCACTCTGCGATTTAATCTTCGTCCTTCGCTAGACTCATTGGTTGCTCTGGGATACTGACTACCTTGAGATTTCACTTCGAGTCGATTGTTGCCAAGCCCCAAGTTCTCCAGATATAAGGCAATTCCTCTAGCTCTATTAAAGGCCAATTGTTGATTGTAAGCATCACTGCCTTGGCTGTCTGTATTACCGATGATGGTAATTTTGTAGTTGGGATGTTCATCTAAAAAGACCTTTAGACGCTTAACACTCTCTCGAGATTTTTCGTTTAAAAATGCCGAATCAAATGCAAAATATACATCCTCAAAGGTGTAGAGAACTTCTGTTTTATAATCTTTGGGAGGTGGATCGAGTTGAACCAATGAAAAATCGTCTATATAGTAATATGAACCCCGTTTAGTACCCCAAGAAATAGCCTCTCTTTTAAGTGTTGACCGATTAGTTTTGAGGTTTCCAAAAATTAAAAATTTCTCAAATCCCTTGGCCTTAAATTTAAACTTGATTTGAAACCATTGGTCGCGGTTCAAGTTAAAACTTGGTTTGCGTATCTGAAGCGAATGCATTCGATTTCCTTTGTATTTCGCTATTTCTCCTTTGAGCAAATTTGTTTTTTTGTCGATTAAAACTTCTCTTTCGTTGAGTAATATCTCAAAATCCCGCACGGCATAATCAGAACTCTCCGCAAGCGAAAGCCAGAAAGACAGTTCGTACACGTGGTCTTCTTCGAGCTCGTATTTAAAAGGAACTTGTAAATACTCTCGGTAATCAGAAGGTGCTATTAAATACAATCCAGCATAAGCCTGACCATTATAAGGTTGTTGTTCACCGTTGAAGTTTTTAGGAATTCCCATGGATTCACTGCAACTGTTGAAATAGTCAGTACTACCGGCAGTAGCGGAATTCCAATGTTTTACATCGTAGGCGAATGTTCCTAAATCTTCAGGACATTTCAAGTATTCTTCAAAACTTGGATTCAGAATTAAATTTTGACCTTGAACAAAAGAAAAACCTGCCCAAAACATGAGCAAAACACAAAACCTAAGGCAAATCGCTGCAGACTGTTTGTTCATTTGGTTAATTTGTTTCTAGTCGAAACTGTCTCACTATGAGCTAACGCAAATTAATACGATAAACGTATATTTGAGATTCAAAACCTCTTGAAATGAATGACCATATACTCGAAATGAAAGATGCTCAGATCTTTCAAGGAAACAGTATCATTCTCAAAGATATTAGTTTAAACGTTCACAAAGGCGAATTTGTCTACATAATCGGAAAAACCGGTAGTGGAAAAAGCAGTCTTTTAAAAACGCTTTACGGAGAACTGTCTTTGACTAAAGGGCATTCAGAAATTGTAGGATTCAATTTGAGACAACTCAAAGAAAAGGACGTTCCTTATCTCAGACGAAAATTAGGAATCATCTTTCAAGATTTTAAATTGCTTTCTGACCGAAGCGTGAGTAGCAATTTGGCTTTCGTGTTAAAAGCCACGGGCTGGTCGAGCAAAGATAAAATCGAAAAAAGAATACAAGAGGTATTAGAAAAAGTGGGAATGGAAAACAAGGCCCACAAATATCCACACGAACTCTCTGGAGGAGAACAACAAAGAGTAGCTATAGCAAGAGCTTTACTCAATAACCCTGAACTCATTTTAGCCGATGAGCCAACAGGAAATTTAGATCCCGAAACCAGCGAAGAAGTCATGAACTTGCTGCGCGAAATTCACCTCAGTGGCAACACCATTATTATGGCCACACATGACTACACCCTCATCTATAAATATCCCAACAAAACCCTTAAATGTGATAATGCAACTATTTTTGAAGTAATGAACAACTGATTATGACAAGATTGGGAATCGACATTGGAGGAAGTGGAATCAAAGGTGCTTTAGTAGACACCTCAACTGGTGAAATGATATCAGAGCGACATCGTATACCCACCCCAGTTTCGAGATCACCTTTAGCCATGACTGAAACCATCGCCCTAATGATTGAGCATTTTAAATATCAAGGGGCCGTTGGATGTGGTTTTCCTACCATCGTCAAAAATGGAATTTGTACATCACCAGGTAATTTATCCCCTTCATGGGTAGGTGTAGATATAAAGGCACTTTTCGAGCATAGAACCTCATGCGATTTTACCATTATTAACGATGCGGATGCAGCAGGATACGCAAGTATTCAAGAACTCACTGAAGAACAGAAAAAAGGCTTGGTATTGATGATTACTGTGGGCACTGGCCTCGGAAGTGGAGCCTTTTTTAACGGTCAGCTCATTCCTAACTTTGAATTGGGTCAAATTCCTTATAAAGAATACACTAAAATAGAAACCTGGGCCGCATCATCAGCCAAAGATCGTGAAGGTTTAAGCACTAAAAAATGGGCAAAACGCTTCAATCGCTTTCTCGAAGTGGTAGAGCTCATCAGTGCACCGAATCTTATACTTGTGGGTGGCGGGATTTCTAAAAACTGGGATAATTTTAAAAAGCACATCACTATAGATACGCCCATACAAGCTTCAGAATTAAAAAATCAAGCAGGAATAATTGGAGCAGCTATTGCGAGTTTGTAAGTCCTTATTAAATCGTTTTATTACGCTTTCGGTCAACCTCTCTTAGATAAATCTTTCTGAGTCTCAAAGCGTTAGGCGTGACCTCGACATACTCATCTTTTTGAATATATTCTAAGGCCTCTTCTAAGGTGAATTTAATAGCAGGTACAATTTTTGTCTTATCATCAGAGCCCGCTGCTCTTACGTTAGAGAGTTTTTTGGTCTTTGTGACATTCACAGTCATATCTTCTCCTCTGGCATTTTCACCTATGACCTGCCCTTCGTAAATAGGCTCTCCTGGGTCGATAAAAAACTTTCCTCTTTCTTGGAGTTTATCTATAGAATAAGGAATAGCGGTTCCATTTTCCATCGAAACCAAAGATCCATTAATTCGGCCCGGAATTGCACCCTTTAATGGCTGAAATTCTAAAAATCGATGGGACATAATTGCCTCACCAGCAGTGGCCGTCAACAGTTGATTTCTTAGTCCAATAATCCCTCTAGAAGGAATGATGAATTCACATATCATTCGTGTTCCTTTAGCTTGCATACTGATCATTTCTCCTTTACGTATACTCACTAATTCAACAGCCTTTCCTGATATCTCTTCAGGCAAATCTATGGTGAGTTGCTCTATAGGTTCACATTTTTGACCATCTACTTCTTTGATGATAACCTGGGGTTGACCAATTTGCAGCTCATAACCCTCTCTTCTCATGGTTTCAATCAAAACAGATAAGTGAAGAACTCCTCGCCCAAAGACCATAAATCGATCAGCGCTATCGGTTTCTTCTACACGAAGTGCAAGATTCTTTTCTAGCTCTTTTTCTAAGCGCTCTTTAACGTGTCTTGAAGTCACAAACTTTCCATCTTTACCAAAAAAGGGACTGTCGTTAATGGTAAAGAGCATACTCATTGTAGGTTCATCAATAGCGATCGTTTTTAAGCCCTCTGGAGCTTCTATGTCAGCTACGGTATCTCCAATTTCAAAATTGTCCATTCCAACGATGGCACATATATCACCCGTTTGAACTGTAGTTACTTTTTTTCGGCCTAAACCTTCAAAAACAAAAAGTTCTTTAATTCTTGATTTAGCCACACTTCCATCTCTGCGAACTAAACTAATTTGCTGCCCTTCTTGTAAAGATCCACGCTGCAATCTTCCAATAGCTATTCTTCCAGTAAATGAAGAATAATCTAAAGAAGTAATAAGCATTTGGGTATTACCCTCTTTAGGCTCAAAGGAAGGAATATGTTCCAATACCATATCCAGCAAAGGTTCAATTGTTGCGGTCGGTTTATTAAAATCTTCAGACATCCAATTCTGTTTCGCCGAACCGTAAACTGTTGGAAAATCCAATTGCCATTCTTCAGCACCCAGCTCAAACATCAAATCAAAAACCTTTTCATGTACCTCTTCAGGGGTGCAATTTTCTTTATCTACCTTATTGACAACTACACAAGGCTTTAACCCTAAGTCAATGGCCTTTTGCAACACAAATCGCGTTTGAGGCATAGGCCCTTCAAAGGCATCTACAAGTAACAAAACGCCGTCGGCCATATTGAGTACGCGCTCTACTTCTCCACCAAAATCCGCGTGCCCTGGAGTATCTATGATATTTATTTTATGGTCTTTATACGAGACAGAGACGTTTTTTGAAACGATGGTAATTCCTCTTTCGCGTTCTAAATCATTATTATCCAAGATTAAATCTCCCTTGTTTTCATTATCTCTAAAGAGCTGACAATGAAACATGATTTTATCCACAAGGGTTGTTTTACCATGGTCAACATGGGCGATAATTGCAATATTTTTGATTTTTGACATAGAAATCTGCGGATATTAAGTCTTTCAGCGCGCAAATATACTTGTATTTTAAGCAATGGTTTTAACTTTGAACAAAGTTTACTCAAAATGGAATCCTCAAAAATCTCCAAACTCAAAAATTCGGCTTCGAATCAATTTTTTCTATTGGCTGGCCCCTGTGCGATTGAAGGTGAAACAATGGCGCTGCAAATTGCAGAGCACATCTGTACACTCACTGATAAATACGACATTCCTTACGTTTTCAAGGGAAGTTTTAAAAAGGCCAATCGAAGTAGAATAGATTCCTTTACAGGAATTGGAGACGAGAAAGCCTTAAAAATATTGCGTAAGGTTAGTGAGACCTTTGATATTCCAACGGTCACGGACATTCACAAAGAAGAAGATGCCGCATTAGCTGCAGCTTATGTAGACGTCTTACAAATCCCTGCTTTTTTAGTTAGACAGACAGATCTAATCGTAGCTGCTGCACAAACCGGTAAAACGGTCAACCTCAAAAAAGGTCAGTTCATGAGCCCAGAAAGCATGCAATTCGCAGTGCAGAAGGTTCGTGAAAGTGGAAATGACAAAGCCCTAATTACAGAGCGCGGAAGCATGTTCGGTTATCAAGATTTAGTAATAGACTACAGAGGTATACCCACCATGCAAAATTACGCCCCTGTAGTTTTAGATGTGACCCACTCACTTCAGCAGCCCAATCAATCAAGTGGAGTCACTGGAGGTAGACCCGCACTTATTTCTACAATGGCTAAAGCCGGCATAGCCGCAGGAGCTGATGGATTATTCATTGAAACGCATCCAGACCCAACATCGGCAAAAAGTGATGGAGCCAATATGCTACCTCTAGAACAATTAGAAGCACTCTTAAAGCAATTAACCGCCATACGCAGCGCAATCCTAGACTAAAACTTGAACTAAGCCCTCAAAGGAATTAAAAAAAGTAACCTTTGCGTGTCATTTTTAAAATAAAATGTTACCTTTGCGTTACAATCTAATTTAATATATCCTATGACAAGCTTAATCAAACTATCGTTATTCTCTGATCCACAGTTGTTAATTCCAACCATCGCCTTACTCTTACCCATAGTAATTGTATTGATTGTAAGTCTTTTCAAAAGCAGAGATCAAAAAAATAAGTACCAAGCAATTATCGAAGTTTCAAAAAACATCAATGATTCTGAAGACATTAAAGAATTACTCGACTCACTTCAAGAAAAAAAATCAAATACTGACCTTAGACGTAGCGGAGTAGTGACTATTTTTGTTGGAATAGGTCTTTTTTGTTTGGGCTATTTTGGGTTGAACATCAAGGTGTTATACGGAGTAGGTTTACTAGTATCCTTTATCGGTATAGGTCAAATGATCGCGGGTTACATCTATCCAAACCAAAGCGAAGAAATCAATAGAACAGTCGAAAGTTTTGAAAAAAAATAAGCGTTGGGTAAAAATCATCACAAGCTATTAAACAACCTGCAAAGCCTCAGAAAAGCTAAAGGTTTAACCCAGCAAGAATTGTCTGAACGTGCTGATGTATCTCGAAAAAGTATCAACGCCATAGAAAACGGAATCTATGTTCCCTCGACTGTACTCGCTTTGAAAATTGCCTTGACCCTAGAATGCAGTGTAGAAGACCTCTTTCAATTACCCTAATATTTTTGTGGTAATTTGCTGAAAATGAACTTATATTAAGCAGATAATTGCCCTTTACAGGGTCAACTCATTTCTAGATTCGATTTTTTATGAAATATTTCTTTTTGCATTTAGGCCTTTTCAGCACGCTAGTTCTAACGGCTCAAAATCACAGCCATACCGGAGACGAAGCCTTTCAATATCCCGATATAGAAGGTTATTTAACACTAAAAACTGATTTGCACATGCACTCGGTGTTCTCAGACGGTTCGGTTTGGCCGGATATTCGGGTGCAAGAGGCCTTGATGGATGGCTTAGATGCCATTGCAATAACAGAGCACCTCGAATATCAACCGCATTTGGCCGATATACCTCATCCCGATCGCAACAGAGCTATAGCGCTTGCACAACAGGAAGCTAAAGATCACGATCTAATCATCATACCTGGATCTGAAATTACTAGAAGTGCTCCAGTAGGGCACAACAATGCCATTTTTATTGGAGATGCAAATGAACTGCTTCAAGAAGATGCCTTGCAATCGTTCAAAACAGCAAAGAAACAAGGGGCTTTTGTCTTTTGGAATCATCCCGCTTGGTATGCACAATCACCAGATGGAAATCCTATTTTACGCGACTTCCAAAAAAAACGCATCGCACAGAACGAACTTCACGGTATAGAGGTAATCAACTTTGGCGCATATGCTGAAGAATCGCTGGCCTTAGCCTTGGAGTACGATTTGGCCATTTTAGCCACTTCAGATGTACATGGCTTAATTGAATGGGACTATGCAAATAAAGGATTAAAAAGGCCCCTAACCCTAGTCTTCGCAGAAGAGCGAAGTCTAAAAGGCATGAAAGAAGCTTTATTCGCTCGAAGAACCGTTGCAGCCTATAATGAGTTATTGATTGGAAAGGAGGCCTTCTTAATACCGCTCATTCAGGCCATGGTTGAAGTTCAGAACATCTCATATATCAACAACACTAGTATTTTACGGCTAGAATTAAGCAATAATTCCAGCAGTGATTTAATCCTTGAAAATCAAATGGATTACACCTTTTATGAAAGTTCTCCAGTTGTTCATCTCAAGGCCGGCCAAAGCAAAATAATTCAAGTTAAAACACTAGAAGTGCTCAAAAATCTAAGGCTAAAATTTAAGGTTTTAAGTGCCTATACTGCACCGAAGGTTCACCCAACAGTAGTGTGGGATGTTGCAGTCGATACTCCTTAAAAATAAATTGAATCGTTTCGAACTGTGCATTTTTTTTCTAATTTCGCCATTCGTTTCTTTGAAATTATGGGGCCGACCGGATTAGACAGCGAGATCAATTGGTTGGTAAGCATGTCGAGCTATGAAATTAATGCTCGTTAATATCTATTTCAACCTTTTTAAATGGCGAAAATAACTACGCTTTAGCTGCTTAATAATTCGAAGTATAGTAGAATCAAGCCCAGTCCCGCTAGGCGGGAGAGCTAAATGTCTCTTAATAGCCCTTGTTGATGGCGATTAGATTAGAGGCACCATTAAAGTCAACATAGAATACAAATAGCTTTGGTTTGTATTTAAATCTTAAAAAGCTAAGGAATCAATAGGCGGTTTTCGGTCAGTTGTTTCTCGAAAATCAATCGAAAACTAAGCATGTAGAAAGCTAATTAATGGCTTGTTTGGACGAGGGTTCGAATCCCTCCGGCTCCACTTTTATTCAATTCTTATGGTTTTATTTTAAAGGTCAAATTTTGTGCATTTAACAAGAGTTACCTCTCCTTTTCAACCAAAAACATTTGTCCAGCGAAAAAATATAACTTACTTTCCAATTGCAATTTAAAGCTGTTTACTAACATGAGAATTTATTACCACTTCATCATCACTATTTTTTTGATTTTAACAGCATCCGATTTAGTAAAACACAAAAATATTGAGGTTCCAAATTCCGCAAAATTTAGTTCGAGCCAGAATAACACTTATTGCTATGACAATTTAGATGAATTAGTTTATAGAGGAAATGACAATAAGCAAGAAGTTGAAAAAATTAGAACCGAATACGCTAAAATAGAAAGAGAAAAAGCCTCTTATTACAAATACACTAAACTAGCAGCTAGCGACAAAACGCTCATCCCCGTCGAATTTGGAGATCATCTGAGTTTTATTCAAGGTGAACACAAAACCATTAAAGATCAATGGCCTATCGATGCTTTTAATCTTAGAAGAAATAAAGGTGGCGAAATCGTTCATTTCTACTTTGATCAAGATTTTGATTTAAGACTCATCACCTTAAACCAATTTGATCATTGGGATGGATTTTGGAATACTACTCTAAGTTTTTATTTCGCAAAGAAGGCCAAAAGTCCCTTTTTTTTCTTTATGGATTCTAAGAGCTACAATTATCAGGATTACGATGAAACAATGACGACTTATACAGAAGACCGTGTGTATTACAAAATAGACAGTACTTATGACGAAAGCGATTGCCCTTTAATCATTTGGGCGCTGCATAAAAAAACAGAAGTGCTCGAGAGTCAAGAAGAAAAAATTAATCCCAGAAACACAAGGAACAAACCAATGGAGGCTGAGTCAATTCAAAAATTTGCCATTGAAATTCTTACAAATCAATACGGCACAAAACTTGACCAATTCGACATTTTAGTTCCTGTTGAACAAGAAATGAAATAATAACTACTCTTTAGGAATAATGAGCACTATAATAAGCCTCTCTATTAGCCTTATTCATTCCAACCGTTTGATCCATAAAGCGGTTTCGCTCCTCACGGGTTTTAAAAACCCAAATGCAAACCGTATCACTGCTGTGATAAATTGCCTTTAATTCATCGTCAATTGCACAAATTTCCTTTGGAATTTCGGTAGGAATACAAATCATATTTCTTTTGATTTAACAGCACTAAAATAGGCGTTCTGAATTTTTTTCGAAAAGCGATATCAAGCATTATTTTCTATCTTAAAAGAGTTTTAAGCGCTACTCATGAAAAATTTATGGCAAATACTTAAGGGGCTTGGCCTTATTCTAATTGTATTAAGTCTTGTAATTGCTGTACTATTTGGATACCGCGATATCCCTACAGAAAAACTCAAACTCAAATATGCACAAAAGCCCTCCTCTTTCATTTCCATCAATGGACTGGAAACCCATTTTAGAGATGAAGGAAATACCGCTGACAGCATACCCATTGTTTTAATCCACGGAACTGGAGCAAGTCTGCACACTTTTGATGCTTGGACCGACGACCTAATACAAGATTACAGAGTGGTTCGTTTGGATTTACCTGGATACGGGCTTAGTGAACCCTTTATTGATAGCAACTACTCCATCGATCACTACGTTTCCTTTATCGATGATTTTTTAAAACAGCAAAAAATTGAACGCTGCATTATTGGAGGCAATTCCCTTGGAGGACACATTGCTTGGCAATACACCCTTCGACACTCAGAAAAAGTTGATCGATTGATTTTAATTGATGCGGGTGGGTACCCGAGTCGTTCAAAAAGTACTCCCCTAGCCTTTCAACTTGCAGAAATTCCTATCGTCAAAAACATATTCAAGTTCATCACTCCAAAATTTGTAGTGCGCTCAAGTATAGAAAACGTATATGCGAATCCCGATAAAATCACAGAAGAACTGATCGATAGATATTTTGAACTCAGTTTAAAAGAAGGAAATCGTCAAGCTTTTATCGATCGTTTTCAAAAACAAAAAACCAGCGCATCACATGAACAAATCCCTAAGATTTCTCAGGAAAGTTTGATTTTATGGGGAGAAAAAGACTTTCTAATACCTGTAGAGAATGCTTATTTATTTGAAAAAAACCTGCCCAATAGCACATTAGTACTTTTTGAGAATCTCGGTCACGTACCCATGGAAGAAGGTCCCAAACAAAGCCTCGCTCCGGTATTGAACTTTTTAGCCAAAGAAAATTAAGGCGAGTCTATGTTTTGAGGACTTACTTTTACCATGACCTCATTTCTGCGATTATAAAATTTATAGGGTGCATCATAAGAAAGCACAAGAATGTCTCCCATGATTTCAATTTGCTCCTTATCAAGAACAGAAAACAGCCTTTGTTTAGCTTTCAAAACCTTAGATTCATTTGAATAACCTCCATAACGTATGGCCGCAAAATAAGCTCGTTCTGATTGATAAACCTCTACCCCTTTTGCACTTGGCCTTGGAGCAGTTTCTTTGTACTTCTTAGGCAGCACAAACTCCATAGTTTGTACCTCCTCCTTAGTTTCCATGTAAACAGGTGTAGTCATCGCAATTTTTTCTCTCGACTCGTTATCTCCTGAAATGTAACGAAATAGTGCATTAAAGTTTCTGTTATTGCGTAAAGGACCACTTACTTTCACCTTCATCGCAGGAGGGTAGTAACGGATTTCAACTTCTTGATGCACTGTAATCACATCATAAGGCTGCGTTTGAATGGATTGAGCCATAATAAGAAACATTAAAACAAACTGAAATAGCATTTTTTTATTTTAAAAATACGTCAGTTCTTAGAATCAAACCTATACTGATGAATAAGTTATGTCAAAAAATGCTTATTGTTGTGCAATGAAAAAACTTCGTTTCTTTCTAATCAAACTCCCATTAATAGGGATTACGAGCTTTGTGATCTGCAGTATTTTGGCGGCAATAATATTTCCTGGAACTGAAAAAGAAGTCATCGGATTTAAATCTGATTATTACTCTTTTACGCATAACTTTCTCAGCGAACTTGGAGGTTTAAAAACAAACCCTAATCAAACCAATCCCAATATTGTAAAAGAAGACAACACCATAGCCATGCTTTTATTTAACGGGAACCTCATCTTTATTGGCCTGATAATCCTCTTGTACTACTATCACTTTAAAAAAGTCTTTAACTTAAAACAAGACACCCTCAGAGCAAGACGTTTTGCGACCATTTCAACTCCTATTGGTGTGGTGTCAGGATTTCTATTTGCTGGAATTGGCGCAGTTCCATTTGATCTTCACTTTAACGCACATGTATTCTTTGCACATTACGCTTTTCTCTCACTCTTCTTTCTTGCTATCTTCCATAGCCTAACTATATACCATTCAAAATTCCTCAACAATAATTACCTATACGGATATGTAGCATTTTGCCTTCTACTCTTAATCTATCTCTACATTCTATTTTTCGGACCAATTATAGCCCCTAATGTTGCGTATACAGAAGGTGATTTAATGTTACAGGTAATCGCTCAAAAATCCATCGTAATCAGTTTTATGATTGCTTTTCTTCATCAGGTTTATGGATTTTCAAAAGTTCTAAAGACTGAGCGCTAAAGACTTAATTTGAATTCATAGTACGCATCATAGAGAGTGCAGCTTGTTTTCCGACCATCCGAATTCGGTCTCTGGGAGTATCGTCTCCTATTTCAAATACCACACCCACCGCTTTGTGTTTGTTTAAAAACCAACCCTTAGAAACGGGTTGCGAACTATTACTGGCTTGCTCATTCACTGTATAATCAGGCACATTGGCTTCTAAACCCCTAAACCAATGCTCTAAAAAACTTGGCATATGAGTAGCAGCACGCTCTTCGTTTGTATAAAAAACATCGTAATAGGTGGAGTGAAAATCCAAACCAAGTACTAATTCGGAATTACTCGCCTTTAAGGTTTTCGAGATAAAATCAACGGTAGTTTTGATTTCTTTTTGATGGTATTTAGACCAGTCTCTATTGAGATCTACTCCCCCTGAATTGTGTCTCCAATGTCCGAGATCTACTCCATCTGGATTCATTAGCGGAAACGCTAAAACGCGATACTTTTCTAAAAACGCTTCTGATTCTTTTCCAGATTCTAAAAGCGTAGAAATAAAGGATTGAAAGGCAAAATACCCTGTTACTTCAGGGGGATGTTGCCTGGTTATAAATACAACAACAGGTTTACTTTCAGCATTTCCCTTAGAGATATCGATAACCTTAAAAGGTCTTTGTAGTGCCGTTTTACCTATTTCCTTAAATTCAATGTAATCTTCTTTACCGGCTACCAAATGACCAACCCAATCATAAACCTCATCACTGCTGTGCAACTCTTGAGCTGAAATTAACTTTGGTCTTGAATTCACTTCGAGCTTTAGTGAGCTTAATTCATCAGTTTGCTGAAATGAAATAGAGTCTGCGGTAACCCATGAAGTATCTTCTTTAATTTTAGGAATATAACGGTGTTTATATCCATCTGGATAATCAAATTGCAGCGTCAAAGATTGTTGGTTATCGCTCCAAATCTTAAACGCGTAAAATGGACTTGGATTGATAGGAGTATTTTCTGGCCAAATTCCAATCTGATATGTACTGTCGTTGAGTTGTTCAACTGAATTCAAGCGAGCTCCATTAAATTCATTTGAGAAATAAACCCCAACCTCCTCAAAAGAAAAGCTTTGTTTTTTCTGAAAGAAAATGGGTTTAGATCGAGTATCTACATAATTTTCAAAAGAAACCTTTGGAGTAATCGCACAAGAGATTAAGACTAAACCAAGGCCTAGATTGAGCAGGTGATTTATAGTTCTCATTAGAAAGTTTTAACAGACAAGTTAGCTCAAAAATAAACGCTACCTTAGAATCATTGACAAAACAAGCAAGATGAAAAACAGTACATTATTTTTATGCACTTTATTATTGGGCGTATTTCAACTGCACGCCCAAGAGCAAAGCATTATCGATCAAATTATTGAAGAGGCCAACACCAACTCACAACTCGAACAATTAGGTCAAGAATTAATGGATGGAATTGGTCCTCGTTTGGTGGGAACTCCTCAAATGAAACAAGCTAACGACTGGGCTGTAGCCAAATACCAAAAATGGGGTATTGAGGCAAGAAACGAAGCTTATGGCACATGGCGCGGTTGGGAAAGAGGCATAACGCATATCGACATGATAGCTCCTCGGGTTCAAAGTTTAAAAGGAACGCAACTCGCTTGGAATCCCTCAACTCCAAAAAAAGGAGTCACGGCAGAGGCTATCATTTTACCTATGGTTAGTGATTCAACAGAATTCGCACAATGGTTACCCAATGTTAAAGGGAAATTTGTGTTGGTTTCTAAATTGGAGCAAACAGGAAGACCAGATTACAATTGGGAAGAATTTGCTACCGAAGAATCCTTTGAAAAGATGAAAGCTCAGCGCGAAAAAGCCAATAAAGTCTGGCAAGAAAATATGCGCAATACCGGTTACACCTCTAGAACGATTCACGTCGCTCTTGAGGAGGCTGGAGCTGCTGGAATCATACAATCTTATTGGTCTAAAGGATTTGGGGTAAATAAAATATTTAGCGCGCGTACCAAAAAAATCCCAACCTTAGATTTAGAATTAGAAGACTATTCATTGGTGTATCGACTATCCGCAAGAGGACAAAAGCCAATGCTCAAAATCAATGCGCAGTCTAAAGAATTAGGAGAGGTTCAAACCTTCAATACCATAGCTGAAATTAAGGGAAGTGAAAAACCCGACGAATACGTCATTTTATCTGCACATTTTGATTCTTGGGATGGCGGTACAGGAGCTACAGATAACGGTACAGGAACACTAGTCATGATGGAAGCCATGCGAATTTTGAAAAAATTCGTACCCAATCCAAAAAGAACCATACTCGTGGGACACTGGGGTGGTGAAGAACAAGGTTTAAATGGATCGAGAGCGTTTGTCGAAGACCATCCGGATATTGTAGATAATGTTCAGGCCGTTTTTAATCAAGACAACGGAACTGGACGAGTCGTGCGTATCTCTGGACAAGGTTTTCTAAATTCATACGATTACCTAGGGCGATGGTTGTATAAAGTACCTCAAGACATCACCAAACACATTGAGACTGACTTCCCGGGAACACCGGGTAGAGGTGGTTCAGATTATGCCTCATTTGTGGCGATGGGTGCACCTGCCTTTGGTTTGAGCTCTTTGAGTTGGTCGTACTGGAATTACACTTGGCACACCAATAGAGATACCTATGATAAAATCGTTTTTGACGATGTCAGAAACAACGTTATACTTACGGCCATCTTAACCTATATGGCCTCTGAAGATCCAGAAAAAACCTCAAGAGAAAAGCGCGTATTGCCCGTAAGTCCAAGAACTGGTGAGCAAATGCAATGGCCAACTCCTAGGCCTTCGAGAAGAAACGGAGGAATGTAAGCGACATAAAAAGAGATCTCTAGGTATTTACCTTAGAGGTCTCTTTATTCTCATTTTTTGCAAATAGGGTTTAAAACCTGACTTTACATAAGCACAAAGTGCACTTTCATTCTCAGAATACACATCGAGTTGAAATTCGTTATGACCTTTTTCTTTACCCCAATCGAAAATGGATTGTATGATGGCTTGATTTACACCTCGACCGCGAAAATCTTCTTCGACATACATAAAACCTAAGTAAACAAAGGTCTCAGGGTTTTTATAAGACACACTTGATTTTATAAGCCCGTAACCCGAACCAATAATAAGCTGTTGGTGTTCGGCTACGACCACCTTTATTTCTGGGTCTAAAATGTATTTTTTAATGTCGTAATAATGAATTTTTCCTGTTTTAAGATTTGGGTCAAAATCGCGCTCATAGGCGATTAATTTTTGTTCAAATTCGAGTAGTTGTGACAGATCATCTATCACAGCATCACGTATGAGAATTGAATCTGAATTCATGCAGCTTTGGACTTTTTATTTAAGCTCGCGTATTGTTTTTAAGGTTTGTGCTACCTTTTCTTCGATACCCTTGTAGTCTCCGCTATTTACAGAATGTGAATCGATGAGTTGCGAACCCAGTCCCACACAATATGAACCCGCATCAATCCAAGATTTCAAACTTTCTTTATCGGTTTGAACACCTCCAGTTGGCATGATACACGTCCAAGGTTGGGGACCTTTCACTGCTTTGATAAACTTAGGCCCGTAGACAGAGGCTGGAAATAATTTGACAACATCACAGCCCAATTCTTCAGCGCGATTGATTTCTGTCAGTGAACCACAACCAGGAGCACAAAGCACCCTTCTTCGGTTACAGATTTTCACAATGTCTTCACGCAGAGAAGGTGTTACTACAAATCGAGCTCCCATTTGCATGTAAAGCGAAGCCGCAGCAGCATCCGTAATAGACCCAACCCCTAAAATCATACCGTCCAAGTTCTCCTTAGCATAGGCACTTAGTTCTGCGAAAACATCAATTGCGAAATCACCTCTTGCCGTAAATTCTAACAATCGTGCACCTCCATCATAACAGGCTTGTAGTACTTGCTTTGCCACACTAATATCCGAATGATAGAACAAGGGCACCATTCCCATTTCTCTCATGAGTTGTAAAACTTCTATTTTGGAATTTTGAGTCATTAGGTTTACGATTCTGTGTGAATGATTAATTGAATTTAAGAAATATAAATTATCGAGCGACCCTTCCTGATGCGTCACCAGACATTAGCTTTAAGACTTCATCTACGCTTACCAGGTTAGCGTCACCTTTTATAGTATGTTTTAAACAAGAGGCTGCCACTGCAAAATCCAAGGCGTATTGATCGTCTTCGGGATAACGCATAAGGCCGTAAATCAATCCGCCCATAAAGGAATCACCTCCACCTACGCGGTCGACAATATGGGTGATTTGATATTCTTTTGATGTATACATATGCGCTCCATCATAAAGAACTCCAGACCAAGAGTTGTGTGAAGCTGAAAGTGAACCCCTCAGTGTCGTAATGATTTTCTTGGCATGTGGAAATTTAGCTCTCATCTGCTCACAAACAGACAAAAACGCATCTGCCTTGACCTGTTCACCTTGAGTAGTAATATCTAATCCTTCAGGCTTTATATCAAAATGTTTTTCGGCGTCTTCTTCATTTCCTAAGATAATGTCACAAAAAGAAGTCAGCTCTGTCATGATTTGCTCCCGCTCCTTTGAATCGCAATAGGTCCACAGCTTTGCTCTAAAGTTCAAATCTGTAGAAATGGTCAATCCCTTTTCTTTAGCAACTTTTAAGGCTTCTAAGAGGCTATCTGCAGCACTTTTTGAAATTGCTGGAGTGATACCCGTCCAGTGAAACCAGGTCGCCTTCTCTAAAGCGCTGTGCCAATCAATCATTCCTGGTTTAATTTCAGCCATGGCGGAATGAGCACGGTCGTAGATTACTTTACTTCCTCTGCTCACAGCGCCCGTTTCAAGAAAATACACGCCTAAACGCTCTCCTCCAAAAACAATTTTTTCGGTCCCAACTCCCCTTTTTCGGAGTTCCATCAGCGCACACTGCCCTAAATCGTTATCGGGTAATCGGGTGACAAAATCAACTTTTACTCCGTAATTAGCAAGGGATACAGCTACATTGGATTCTCCTCCTCCATAAACCACATCAAAATTGTTGGTTTGTGAAAAACGCAAGAATCCCGGAGGGGACAATCGAAGCATGATTTCTCCAAAGGTTACAACGCTATGCATAATTTTAGTTCGTTTAGGCCACTCTAAATTCTTAACATCTCATTGATTATCAAAAAAAGAGCCTTGAATTGCTGAAATTTACCTACAAGATAATTGCTTTCTTCAGAATTAGGCGAGACAAAAATTGATTAGAGCGATTAAAATAAACATTTATTGAAAAATAGTACCTTGAAAACATGCTGAAAAATCTCGGAGACTATTTTACTGCTCAGTTCAAAAAAATAATGCCAGACGCTTTTGTCTTCGCACTGGTTTTAACATTAATAGTCGCTCTTCTTGCCGCACTATTTGTGGAGGCTTCACTCATTGAGCTCATCGATTCTTGGTATAAAGGGTTTTGGGTATTACTGGAGTTCGGAATGCAAATGAGTCTTCTTATCGTTACAGGATATGCCATTGCACTCTCTCCATTTATCGATCAAAAAATTGAAAGCTGGTCGGCACACATCAAATCACCAAACCAGGTTTATTTGAGCGTTGCCATTTTTGGGCTTTTGCTTTCTTTTGTGAGTTGGGGATGGGTAGTCATCGCCGCTGTATTCGGAAGAAAATTGGCACTTAGAGTCTCAGGGATTAACTATCCCTTTCTTATTGCCATCACTTATTTTTCGAACAACATATGGTCAACTGGACTCTCAAGTTCTATTCCGCTTTTGGTCAATACAGAAAATAACTATCTCATCGATGCAGGTATACTCTCAGAAACCATTTCGACCACACAAACATTAGGGTCGAACTTAAATTTTGCAATGATTCTTTTTTATTTGAGTATAACACCGCTTCTCATCTTTTTACTCAAACCAAAAAAAGCCCAAAACGAAAGTCTAAACGATTTGCTTAGTAAAGCTTCAGAACAAGCGCAAATCAAAACAAACACGCCCATTTCTAAATCGCTATCAGACCGACTCAATCACAGTAAGCTTTTGATTTACATCATTGTACTTGCAGGCGGCTTCTATGTTTTTCAACATTTTAGTCAGCGTGGATTTGAGCTGAATCTAAATCTAATGATTTTCATCTTTTTGATGATAGGACTCATTTTACATCGCACTCCTTTTGCCTATGGTAAAGCCGTGCAAAAAGGGAGCAGTAATGTTGCGGCAATATTATATCAGTTTCCGTTTTATGCAGGTATTATGGGAATCATGATTCACACAGGTCTGGCCAATTATTTAGCCGAAGTGCTTATAGAAATTGCAGAGGTCGAAACCCTACCAAGTTTAGCCTTTGTAATCGGAGGTATTGTAAATTTTGCCATTCCCTCAGGTGGAGGTGAATTTGCCGTAATCGGACCAAGTATTTTAGAAGCTACCCTTAGTTTAGCACAAGATTACGATCCCGAATTTCAACAAGCGCTCATTTCAAAAACCATACTAGCCATAACCTACGGAGAGAGTTTGACCAATCTCTTACAGCCCTTTTTCATTTTAATGGTACTACCTGTTATGTCCGAAGGCACAAATCTTCAGGCCCGTGATGTCATGGGGTATTTGGTTATTCCCTTTATACTTTGTTTTACGGGTCAATTGCTTTTAATTAATTTAGTTGGGGTATAACCAAAGTCATTACAAAATCATGTCAAATCACATTTATAAATTTCAAAGCTTTCTATTTCTTTTTCTGGTAAGCGCTTTAGTTCAAGGACAGGTTAAGGCCTTGGTTGGAGGAACAGCCATTGATGGATATGGAAATGCTCCCATACCAGACAGTGTCATTCTAATCGAAGGTGATATCATTACAGCTGTGGGTACACAAGCAGAAATTAGCATTCCCGAAAATGCAGAAATTATTTCTACAGAAGGAATGAGTGTTTTACCAGGACTTTGGGATATGCATGTGCATCTTATGATCAACGGGCATGCCGATTACAGCTATTGGGATGAGACCTATCCCCCATTGTTTAAAGACGTTATTATGCCTTCATCTGCGCATCAACTCTTAATGGCTGGAGTAACTAGTGCAAGAGATTTAGGTGGTCCTTTGGAGGAGAGTTTAGAAGTTAGAGATGCCATAAATCGAGGAGACATACCTGGTCCAACCATGTATATGAGTGGACCTTTTATTCAAAAAAAGCCCTATCCAGGCACCGAAGCCTTTAGATGGGGTGTCAACGGAGAAAAAGACGCCAGAGCCAAGGTGAGAAAATTGGCTAAAGCAGGAGTAGATTGTATTAAACTCATAGACCAGGATCAAATGACTTGGGAGGAGCTCTCAGCAGTGGTCGATGAGGCACATAAACACAACCTCAAAGTCGTTGCACATTCGCATCGTCCCGAAGAAATTAGATTAGGCTTAAAAGCCGGTATTGACAATTTCGAACATACAGGACTCTCATCGGCACCAGCCTATCCAGACGATGTCTTTGATTTGATTACCGAACGAACGGCTCAAATGAATAAAGGGCCTCTTTATTGGACTCCAACTATAGAAGGTCTTTACAACTTTGACTACTTGGTCAGTAATCCTGAAAAAATTGACAATGACTCATGGCATTTGGGTCTTCCTGACACCGTGATCACCGATATTAAAAACTCCATTCAAAAACCTGGAGAACTTCCTTATTTTCAATTGACTCCAATTCGAAAACCCACCTTGAAAACAAAATTCAATCAACTTCGAAAATCAGGAGTGGTTATGCTCATTGGTACAGACAGTGGAATTCCTGCAAAATTTCATTCACAAAGCACATGGAATGAGTTGGATATTTGGGTTAGAGTGATGGGAGTTCCAGCCTTAGACGCCATCAAATCAGCAACCTACTGGCCTTCACATTTTATGGGCGTTTCAGATAAAGTGGGCACCTTAAGTCCAGGCAAAAAGGCTGACATCATTGCAGTTAAAGGAGATGTGTTGCGTTACATTAATCTTTTGCAGCATGTCAACTTGGTCATGAAAAACGGAGAGGTCGTCAAAGATGAGTAAGCCTTTTTTATGAAGGAATACTAATCGTTGATTTAAAGTAATCGATACTCGTTTTTACACTTTGCATTGAATTAACGGCAAAGTTTCCGCCTTGTTCGATATAGAAATATTCTAATCCTGAATCACTAGCACTGGGCAACATGGTGGTATAGTCAATAGATCCCTGACCCATTTCAGTATAATCTCGAGAAACTTTGTGCATGTCTTTTATATGCCAAAGCGGTGTTCTACGCATAGCTTTTGCGATGAATTCTTTAGGCGTAATCACTCCAGCGTGCATCACCCAGTAAAAATCAACTTCTAATTTAACCCAGTCAGGATTGGTTTCTTGAATGATCCAATCAACACCCATTTTGTCTCCGTATTGCACAAAATCACCTCCAAAATTGTGGTAGGCAAATCCCAAACCAGCTTCATGAATTCGTCGACCGATTTGATTCAATTTTTGAACCAACAACTGATATCCTTCCAAACTGTGATATATCTGAGCTAATGAAGGAAATACGATATAGCTGTCTCCTAGTTCAAGAGCTCCTTCTATACAGCTATCGACATATGCATTTAGTTCATCTTCTGAGACTTCCATCAATCCATTCACCCCATAATGCCCACTCGAAGTGGATAGGCTTAAGTCATCTAATACCGTTTTGAATTCCTTGGGGCTAAACCCGTAATACAACTTGTTTTTAGCATCGTATCCATAAGATTCAAAGTCTTCATAACCCATTGCTTTAAGTGCTTTTAAGGTGGCTACAGGATCTTTTTCCATCGCATCTCTAACGGTGAACAATTGCAAGCCCATTTTATAATTGGGTTTGTTCTCTGCCTCACAGCTCATTACACCCAAAAGTGGTAGTGCCAGTGAAACTTGCGCAGACTGTTGTATAAAACTTCTTCTTTTCATGGGATTATTATTTAAAGACTGAGGTATTTAATTAAGGTGTTGGCTAGCCAAACTCCACCTCCTAATATACAAGGATAGAGCACAAATAACCATAAATAATCAACAAATCGTGTTTTTCGCATGCTGCTCTCTGATAAGAATTCATACCATCCTTTCAGGCCGATAACATCAACTAATGCATTAGCGGCAATGGCAACAATTAAGATGATCCAGCCTTGAATAATAAATTTAATCACTTGTAATCGGTTTTAGTTCTAACGAAAATTGTCTTGCATTTCGATTTGGTATATGCTCGAAGCCGAGGTGTAAATCCTTTTGCTTCACGGCATATGGATAAAAGGTAATCGGTTCAATACAAAGCATATTGTTTACCTCTGTCCAGCACATGAAGTGATTAAACCCTTCTGTGGTCAGTTGTAATTTTTTCTCATCACTCAAAACAACCCTATTGGTGTTTTCAATCAAATAAGCTCTTGAACCAACTTCTAAGATTTCATTCAGAGATACCTCTACATCTTTTGAATAAACCACAGGAGAAGCACTGCGCAATTTAAATGCAGGATGATATCCTAACATAAAGGGCATATTGGCCTCAGCAATAATTTCAAAATCGATTCGCAATGAAGATTTAGAAAAACTAAACTTCTTCAAAAACCGAAAGTCATAAGGCCATTTTTGAACAGTTTCTGGTGAATTTTCAGGATATTTTGAATTGCTGAGTTCAGTATAGGCTCTGTAGTCTTTGATATAAACTAAAGATTTGGAGGTATTTGAAACTAAGTCATATTCGAATTCTCTCAACAAACCATGTTGATCTAAGACCGCTTCATCTTTAGGCGTTTTAATCCTGTAATTGGCCTCTTTCAAAGGGCCAATGGATGGAAACATTTCTGTATCCGCATTTTTCCAGCCAGGACTTCCTTTTTGATGCATGTATTCAAAACCATTCACCGTAAACGAAACCAATTCTCCTCGGTCAGACCTCATTTCAAAATGCCGATCTCCATAAACATGTCTTAAAACCTGTACACTCATTAATACTTAATTAAATTTCATCACTCTAGAAGGCTAATGATTGCTAACGAGTACACCTTTTTTAGAACCCTCTTCAAGGTTAATTTTATTAAACGAATATAACAAAAAAGCCCCCAGAGTTAACCAGAGGCATTATTTAAAAACTCAATAGTTAAGAGTCCTCTAATCAGGATTACAGTTTGTAAAATTAGGTTTAGGTAGTGTCCAAGATGAGGCATTTAAAGAAAAGTTTTCACAAATACCAACTCTTTCGGTATTCCAAGAAGATAAATCTTGATTGAATGAAGAAGCACCACTAAACATTGCTATCATTGAAGTTACTCTTTGAGTATTCCAAATACTTATGTCTTGGTTGAAATTCTCAGCATCATAAAACATTGAACCCATACTTGTTACATTTGAAGTATCCCAAATACTTATGTCTTGGTTGAAATTCTCAGCATCATAAAACATTGAATCCATATTTGTTACATTTGAAGTATCCCAATTACTTATATCTTGGTTGAAGGCAGCGCCAAAAAACATACCTCCCATATTAATTACATTAGAAGTATCCCAATTACTAATATCTTGGTTAAACGATTTAGTTGCACTAAACATACCTACCATATTAATTACATTAGAAGTATTCCAATTTGATATATCTTGGTTGAAGGCAGCGCCCAAGAACATAGCCCCCATATCAGTCACATTAGAAGTATCCCAACTACCTATGTCCTGGTTAAAAGATGAAGCGCTACTAAACATATAACTCATATCAGTTACATTAGATGTATCCCAGTTTCCAATATCCTGATTAAAATCTGCAGCATTACTAAACATATAACTCGTATCAGTTACATTAGAGGTGTCCCAATTTCCTATATCTTGATTAAAGGATTCAGCGACAGTAAACATCCATTCCATATTAGTTACATTAGAAGTATCCCAATTACCTATGTCTTGGTTGAAAGAAGAAGCAAAACTGAACATATTACTCATATCAGTCACATTAGTGGTCACCACACGAGTAATATCTTCTTCGTTATCTATCATTGTCCTTAAGATGGTCTCATCAACAACAGTGTAAGTGTCTCCGTTGAGTTCATAAGACTCGCCTATAACAGCATATTCTGTTGCCTTAACTGTCACTCCATTATCATCAAGATAAATGTATACAAGACAGCCATTATTGTCTACTATCGCATTAGGTGGCGTATCAGGGCATTGGTCTTCATCATCAGCCACTCCATCACCATCTGAATCAACTGCAAAATTTGCGGTTATACTTAAGTCATCATTGATATCTACAATAACAGGATTGTCAGAAGAATTTACATCGCCAGACCATTCCGAAAAGACATAGTTGGCATTAGCGGTTGCCTCAAATGCTTGTGAACTACCTTGTGGGAAAACACCTCCATTAGGACTAACACTACCGCCATCTTGTGGTTCTACTGAAATTTCTACAGTGTACTCAATGGGGTCATCTGAACAATCAAATAGATTAAAAATCAAAAAGAAACAGGAGATAATAGATGCGATTCTCATAATTCAAATTTTTTGGTTTGTGATAAGATAAACAATGAGCGTCAATTTATAACAGGGCAACTATGGGATATCCTATAATTTTAGGTTAAGTTTTGAGCAGTACTATGTCAAAATAGTTTTTGGGTAGAATTAAAAAAGCCTCTAGAATTAACCAGAGGCATTTTTGATTTATTAACCTATTCTTTAGATAAGATTCGCTCCAAAGCCTTCAAGCGTTCTTCCTGTAACTCTATTCTTTTTTCTTGAGCAATTAGTTTAGTTTCTTGAGCCTGTAAACGAGTTATCTCTTCTTGCTGTTCCTTCAAGGCATTGATAAGCACAGGAATAAGACCTTGATAGTTCACCGATAGCATACCTTCGTTGTCTTCGCTTACGAGTTCAGGAAAGACTTCTTGGATGTCTTGGGCAAGCACACCTATCTTTTGTGCTCCGTTTTTCTTTACCGTATAGGTCTTACCATCTATGTTTAAGAGTTTTGACAGCGTAGCACCAAGTGATACTATGTTTGCTTTAAGTCTTGCATCAGAAGATACTGTTAAATCTCCATTAACCGTTAAATCGTTGCTTATAGTAGCATCCCCATTAAACATAACTTTAAAAGCATCAGACCGATTGGAGCTATCTGTTCCGTTACCTATAACGAAAGCAGGTGCCGATGATGAGAATGAAGTTGCACTTGTTGCTGTAAAACCTGAAGAATTGAATTGACCAATTACAGTAGAGGCATAGTCACTAGCTGTTGTATAATATCCCATTGCTGTTGACCTAATTCCACTTGCTGTTGTAAATTCTCCCATTACTATTGAAACAAGTCCACTTGCTGTTGAATTTCTTCCCATTGCTATTGAATTAAATCCACTTGCCGTTGTAAATCGTCCCATCGCCAAGGACTCATCTCCTGTTGCACCAAATGCAGTACTAATACTATTAGAATAACTCAAGTCTACTGCATTATACCCTATATCTCCGTAATTTGCAGCGTTGGAAATTGATAGTCGCTGTCCTGTCTTTCCACTTTCTGTAACGGATATCAATTGTGCATTGACACTTAATCCAATGCTTAAGAGTAAAAGAGTGATGAGATTTTTCATTGTTTTGGTTTTGAAATTGCAATATTTAAAATATATCACAAAAAATCAAGAGTGATAGACTATGTTTAGATAGGTTTTGGGTGAAATCAAAAGAATAACCTCAACTAGGCGGTTCTACAACTACTGAAAACCAACATCTTGCATAAATAGTTCGTATTTAAAGTGGATTACACGAATACTCAGCCTTACATAGCCGTCTTTTGTGGGTCTAGAAATTCTTATCATAAGTAGTGATTTACTACCTAGAAGAGTGTCTTAAAACCTGTACACTCATTAATACTTAATTAAATTTCATAACTCTAGAAGGAACAATATTTGAAATAGCCACAGAAGGAATGATAAGCATGAGAATACAAGAAATAATTACACCTACATTCACAGCAAGCAAATGACTCCATTCAAGATGCAGCGGTATTACTTCAACATAGTATTGCTCAGGGTTGGGAAACTTTAAAAAGCCCCATTGTTTCTGAGCGAAATACAAGCTAAGAAAAGTAGCATTACCAATTAAAACTCCTTTGACAATCAAATTCAGTGCTTTGATCAAAAACAACTTTCGAATTGCACTACTCGTTGCACCGAGGGCCTTGAGTAAACCAATAGATTGGGTTCTCTCGATAATCAAAACCAACAAGGCCGTAATCATATTAATACCGCCTACTAAGAGCATGATTATAATGATGATTATAACATTGAAATCAAACAATTTAATCCATTCAAATACCGTGTAATAAGACTGTTTAATGGTTGCAACATCAATAGTGGAAGGGGTTTCTCCATAAATCGTTTCAGTGTAAGTGTCTATTTCATCAAAATCGGAAATGAACAATTCGTAATGTCCAAGTTCATCCTCGCTCCACCTATTGATGGTGCGCAAATGACGCTGATCTACAAACACGAACAACTCGTCAAATTCATCAAATCCACTGTTGTAAATACCAGTAACTTCGAATCTACGTGTATTAGGAATTCCTGAGGGATCATTTTCTTTTAGAAAATAAGCATTGAACGAGTCACCTACAGATAAGTTTAAAAGACTCGCCTTCTGGGCAGATATAAGCGCCTCATTTGAAGGTTTGTCGGTTTGATAATTTGGCAAACGACCTGCCTTTAAGAATTCTTCAAAGGCCCTAAAATCGTATAAACTATCTACACCTTTGGCAATTATTCCCTCAAAGGTTATCGCCGTTCTTATAATACCTGCCTTTTGAATAACGGGATGATAACGTTCAAGAGTGGGTACACGTTCTTTTAAACGCTTCCAATCAATTTCAGCCACATCCATTGGCGTTATACTAATGTCAGAATTGGCATTGTCAAAATGATACAACTGATAATGCCCCTTGAAAGCTGAAACCTTTTCTTTGATTTTCAATTGAAGACCAGCCGCAGCCGATATGGAGATGAGCATTATGAATACACCTATGGCAATAGCGCTAACACTTACTTTTACAATCGGACTTGAAATTGTACTTTTAAGCTTGTTAGACTTTAAAAACCGTCTTGCAACAAAGAATTCAAAACTCACCTCATAATGTTTAAAAAGCTTTTAAAAATAGCACTTTTATTTGTTGTAATTCCGCTCCAAGGACAAAACGAATTTAAAGTTGGAGCAGCTCAGTTAAATGCATACCTACCGCTACTAAAAAATAAATCTGTAGCGGTTGTCGCTAATCAAACCTCAGTGATAAACAATCACAATCAAACGGCTATTCACCTGGTAGATAGCTTACTTCAACACCAAGTGGACATTGCTAAAGTCTTTGCCCCTGAACATGGGTTTCGAGGAATAGTAGACGCTGGTGAACATGTAGACAATGAAATAGATCAAAAAACAGGATTACCTCTTATTTCGCTTTATGGTAAAAATAAAAAGCCAACAATGGCGCAATTGGAAGGAGTAGACCTTGTCCTCTTTGACATACAAGATGTGGGCGTCAGATTTTATACCTACATAGCCACCTTGCAGCTGGTAATGGAGGCCTGTATCGAAAAAGGCATACCCATTGTGGTTTTAGATCGACCTAATCCGCATATGAATTATGTTGATGGGCCTACCATGGAAGAAAAGCACCAAAGTTTTTTAGGCATGAATTCAATTCCCTTGGTATATGGAATGAGCATTGGTGAGTACGCCAAAATGATCAATGAAGAAGGATGGGTTGTTGCCGATAACAAAGCAGAGCTCCACGTCATAGAAGTTCAAGACTTTAATCGAACAGATAAGGTTTCACTCGCTATTAAACCCTCGCCAAACTTACCCAACGATCAAGCTATCGCGCTCTACCCGAGTTTAGGTTTTTTTGAAGGAACGACCATCAATGCAGGAAGAGGCACTGATTCACAATTTCAACGCTACGGATCCCCTGAATTTAAAGAACAATCAAACTTTGACCTAAGATACACCCCTGTGTCAAAGCAAGGCGCTAAATACCCCAAACATCAAAATAAAATATGTTATGGAGAAGATTTATCTCAAATTGTAGCTCCTCAGAGCGTCCAACTCGATTGGCTTATCAAAGCCTATAATCACAGTGATGCTCAAACGTTTTTTTTAGACAACTCTTTTACCAAACACGCAGGAACTGAAAAACTTCGATTTCAAATTGAACAGGGTATGTCTGCAGATAAAATACGAGAAAGCTGGTCAGAAGATTTAAAGGAGTTCAACGAAATTCGTCTCAAATACCTTATCTACAACTAAATCACCTTCTTATACGTCTAAAAGGCTGAATCAACAATTGAAGAAAATTGATGTTTTTAGCCTGATCTTGATGGGTGTCTAAACCATACTTTAATGTCTCTTTTGACAATTTCCGGTAAGTGCCGAATAAATGATCCCAAATAGCAAAAACACTTCCGTAATTACTATCTGTATAAGGCATTTCGTAATGATGATGAATCTGGTGCATATTCGGAGTTACAAAGAAAACACTAAGCAAGCTATTTAAGAACTTTGGAAGCCTCAAGTTGGCATGACCCAACTGCGAGAAGAAAACTGCCACAGTTTGATACAAAAACAATGTCCCCAAGTCGATACCAAAGAGTAAAATGGTCAAAATAAGAAAACCTATTCGAATCAGATTTTCAAAAGGATGAAGGCGAATTGCAGTTGAGCTGTCTAAATGGGGATCTGAATGATGCACCAAGTGAATCCTCCACAACCATTTTGATTTGTGTAAGCAGACATGAATTAGGTAAGAAGTAAAAAAATCTAAAACTAAAATACCTAGTGTAAACTGTAGCCAAGGGTCTAAGACAATCACATGCAAAAGTCCGATCTGATTGGTATCTGCATATTCTACAGCACCCAATATAAATACTGCCATAAAAATATTGACCACGGCGGTTGAAAAAGCAAAAAATAAATTATTGACGATGTGTTTCTTTGATGAAACAACAGAAGCTCTAAAAGGCGATAAAGCCTCAAACAACCAGAAAACAACAAAACCCAATGACATCAGCAAGCCTCGTTCTGCAGGAGTAAGAGTGCTAAAATATTGGAGTAGTTGTGTGATCAATATAATTTAGTTTTCAGTAGTTGGCCTTCTGTATTTGTGAAAGGGTTGCTTCAGCAATTCCCATAAATTACCGTTCTTTTTTGCATCTGGAAAGGTATCTACTCCATACACTAAGTTTTCAGCATTCATGGTTTTATAGGTGCCAAAAAGTCGATCCCAAATAGAAAAGATATTCCCGTAATTGCTATCAGTATAGGGCAATTGATAATGGTGATGTACTTTGTGCATATTGGGCGTAACCAAAACATAACTCAACCATTGGTCTACCTTTTGTGGCAAAATAATATTGGCGTGTCCAAATTGAGAGGCAGCCGCAGAAAGCGTTTGATATAACATGATAATTCCAATGGAAGCTCCTGAAACCAAAATGGCCAGAGCGGTAAAAGCTACACGAACAACATTCTCTATGGGATGATGTCTATTCGCGGTAGTAGCATCAACATGATGATCAGAGTGATGTACTAAATGTACCATCCACAACGGCTTGATTTTATGTTCAGACCAATGCGCAAAATAGGCTCCGACTAAATCGAGAATAAGCAATCCGCAAATTACCTGTATCGCAGTGCTTTCTATTGGAAGCCAATGCAAAATACCAAATTCAGAAGCTGAGACATAGTCAGAGGCAGCAACTAAAGCAAAAGCCAAGCCCATGTTTACCACTCCCGTCATTACAGTAAAAAATAAATTCGGCCCTGCGTGCTTGAGTTTTTTGTAAGGAATTCTTGAAAAAGGAACGATTCCTTCTATGATCCAAAAAAAGAATAACCCACCTGCAAGTATCAGAGACCTATGAAGTGAAGGTATGGTCTCAAAATAAATAATAATCTTTTCCATGTGGTAATATAAAAATAAATACCAAAAGAGTATAAGATTGTACATTTGAACCATATTAAGTCGTTTTCAATGCAATCAGATCAAGAATTTAGAGTTATGGAGCACTTTTACACCATTCAGGGTGAAGGCTTCCATCAAGGTAAAGCCGCGTATTTTGTGCGCTTAGGGGGATGTGATGTAGGTTGTCATTGGTGTGATGTCAAAGAGAGTTGGAACGCTGATGTTCACCCTATTATGTCCATAGACGATATTACTGCAAAAATTACTCAAAAAACTGATATTGTGGTAGTTACAGGAGGAGAACCCTTAGTTTATGATTTAACTGATTTTACGCAAAAGCTTAAACAAAACAACTACAGAACCCATATAGAAACCTCCGGAGCCTACAACTTGACTGGTACTTGGGATTGGATATGTCTGTCTCCAAAAAAATTCAAATTACCACAGGAAGAAATCTACTCTATAGCCAACGAACTGAAATGCATCGTTTACAATAAGCACGATTTAAGCTTTGCACAAGAACAAGCAGCCTTAGTCAATAAAGATTGTCACTTATACCTTCAACCGGAGTGGGGCGTTAGAGAAAAAATCATGCCACTGCTTGTCGATTTCGTCAAAGAACACCCAAAATGGAGGGTTACCCTTCAAACCCATAAGTATTTGGATATTCCCTAGCGTCCTCCCAACGACTGCAAATCCAATTGGCATTCTGGACCGAGTAATGGAACAGGGTCTTCACCCATTGCGGTTCTACTAGACATGATATTGATCATATCAGAATTAAAGTTTAATTCTGCCACCATCAAACAATTTTCTTCATTACAGTGATTTGGATTATCCTCAGCACTGTGATCTACCCCTTCGCGCTCACTACCCAAATTGACCAGACCAAAGAGATGACCAAATTCATGCTGAATTACAGCGGTCTCAACATCTGCTCTTGTAATTGGCAGGGTGGTCTTATCCGCAAGTAATCGAATTGAATTTTGAAAAAAGACCATTGAGGTATTGTAGTAAACCGCTCCCAAAACAAATCGATTTTGACTGGGAACATCCAAAGTAGAACCTGCATCTGTGAAATACATGTAGAGACTTAAGGTTCGATCTTGATTGTAGATTGTTCGATACTCATTTTCAAGTTCAGCAATCTTGTTGTAATTCATGCTTTCGATATTGGTCGACTCTACGCTTTTGTAGGTGATTTGAATATCTGTCTTAAAAGTAAATTCCTCTAACCACATTCGAAATCGATCAATAGAACCTGGAGTAGGTTTATAGGTATCTACATGAACAATTTCGATGTGTATTTTATCAAAATTGTCGTTATTCAAAAAATCAGCTGCACTGGTTCCAATAGATTGTCTGTTCTCTACCTTGGAAACCACGGGCTCAGTTGGTTCTGATTCACTCTCTGAATCTTTTGAGCATGAAATGAGTAAAACGCCAAATAAGATAGGTAGTACGTATTTTTTCATAGCCTAGAAATTCGAGCCAAATAGTGGTAGTTCTCTAACTCAAGAACCTTCTCACATTTTAGCCCAATTGAATTACAAATATCTCTCAATAATTCAAAGCCAACAAATAACCATTCAAAACTTGTTGTTAAATCTTTGTAGGTTGTGGTATAGGTCAAATCACCGTAATAGGCTTTTTCTGCTGGGACCCAAAAACCTTCTTCACCTTCGTTTTCAAATAAATAGCGCAAGTCTACCGAATCCGCTAAAATAAAACCGTCCTTATCGAGCTGTTCAACTAACTTGAGTAAGAACGAAGAAAGCTCGTTTAACCGACCAGCAAGTCCCAGACCGTTCATCATCAGTAAAATGGTTTGGTAGGTTGTATCTGCCTTTAAGTTTTGCCACAAATCGCAATATACCTCTCGCGCTCCTCGTTGTAAAGCGATTTCTACACATCCCTCAGAAGGGTCTAAACCAACAACTTTGATTTGTTGCTCTTGTAAATACAACATGTGATTTCCGACTCCGCATCCCACATCTAAAACGGGTGAAACAGATAATTGCAAGGCCTTTTGCTCCAAATCGTTCATTTGTTCAAATGGCCGAAAAAAATAAGACATTGGAATACAATCAACATCCCCTAATGAAGATTTGGTCGTAATTTGCAGAGCGTTGTCATTGGATTCAAAATAATCTTTGGCCGCTGCACCAAAAACATCGTCAATAGTATTCATACCGCAATAATTGACTACTTAAATTCAAAATAAATGAAGCAAGACCTTGTAAAGCTAAGAGAAAAAGCAGAACAAAAGGCTGATGAACATCGCGCCTTTTTCGAAGCAGTTTCAAAAAAGCCACCAAAAACTTATGATCAAGATTGTAAGAATATTCACGATGCTGTTTTTGAAAACACGAATTGTTTGGAATGCGCCAATTGCTGTAAAACCACAGGTCCTTTATTTACCACAAAAGATATTGATCGTATATCGAAACACCTCAACTTGACTCCACATCAATTTGTGGCAGAGTATCTCAAAAAAGATGAAGATGGTGATTGGGTGCTTCAAAGCTTGCCTTGTCCGTTTTTAGGTGACGACAATCATTGCCAAATCTACACCCAACGCCCACAGGCATGTCGCGAATATCCTCACACTGATCGCATCAAAAATTACCAAATAAAAGACCTCACCCTTGAAAACGTTAAAATATGTCCAGCGGCATTTGAAATCGTAGAAAGGATGCGTCTAAAAATAGGTGTATAAATCTATTCATTTCCTTATTTCAGTTAAATTTGCAGCATCTTTTACACTATGAAACGAATCGTATTTATCGGAGTATTGATGGCAATCATCAGCTCTTGCAGCTCAAACAAGGAATTTGAAATTACTGAGGACAGCATTGGCCTAATTTCAAAAACGACATTGTTATCAGAAATAGAAACCCTTTATGCTCAAGACTCCGTAGTGGTGGATGGCGCATCCAACAGCATTGACAAGATCGAGGTCTATCGAGGTCAAAATTTGCTGTTCAGTCTGAGTCCAAAAACTGAGAATCCTGAGCAAATCGGCACTGTCAAAGTAGAAGATGCTCGATTTAAAATTAAAGGAAGTGGAATTTCACTAAGTTCTACATTTCAGGAAATCCAATCTGAAATGGAGATAGACAAAATCATACCAACGGCTATGAGCGCATCTATTTTCGTTAAGAATTCCCCCTTTTTATTTGCCATAGACAAGAGTAACCTACCTGAGTCTATAAAGTATGGCTTTGATCCAATAGAAAAAACACAGGTCACAGAAAGCACCCCTATCAAATACTTTTTTATCAGTTGGGAATGAATCTTAAAAAGCTGATTCCACTGGTTTACGGCCAGTTTTTAAATCTCATCGCTTTACTTTTTCCAACCTACGCGGGTAACAAGGCATTATACATCTTTGCCAAAGTTCGTAAAGGCAAACTTCAAAGCGATCAAATACCCAAATTACTTCAAGAAGGTTTAGCCCAAAAGATAAAGTGCAATGGGCACACTATTCAGTCTTATCACTGGAAAGGATCAGGCCCCTCAGTGCTTTTGTTACACGGCTGGGAGAGTAACACCAATAGATGGCGCAATCTAATTAAGGTTTTAAGAGACAAAGATTTCGACATTCACGCCATTGATGCTCCTGCTCATGGATTATCTTCAGGTGAGTATCATTTTCTGCCGAACTACGCTGCTGGATTTCATGAAATTTTACAAAAACATGAAATTACCCACGTCATCGGGCACTCCATGGGAGGTATGGCCTGTATGTACGAATTCTATCATCACGAGCATCCCACTGTCAAAAGTATCACAACTATGGGATCACCTTGTGACTTCTCTCTGGTGGTTAGCGATTTTCAATCTATACTTAAGTTTAATGGTCGGGTATTGAAAGTGCTAGATAAGGTTGTTCGCCTGAACGTAGGCTATCACATTGACGAGTTCAGCAGTGCTTATTTTTGCGAGAAAATCCCACAGAAAGGATACCTTTTTCACGATGAAAAAGATCGTCAGATTCCAATAAGTCAATCCGAAAAACTACATCAACATTGGAAGAACAGTGAACTCATTAAATTTAGCGGATTTGGACACAGCTTACATCAAAAAGAAGTTATCAAAAAAATAGTAGCTTTACTTGAAGAGTAAAAATAATAACGCATGAAACTGACTCCATTTCACTTGGCCATTCCAGTAGACGATGTCGCAAAAGCTAGAGTGTTTTATACCCAAACCCTGGGATTTGAAGAAGGCCGAAGCAGTGATCATTGGGTAGATTATAACTTTTTTGGACATCAACTCGTCATCCATTACAAACCCAAAGAAGAAGCGGAGATTTACACCAATCCCGTAGACGGTAAAGACGTTCCTGTACCTCATTTTGGAGTTGTACTTGATTGGGAGCAATTTTGGGAATTCGCAGATGTTTTAAAGGCTGCAGCAATCGAGTTTATCATTCCTCCCTACATTCGATTTGAAGGAGAAGTTGGTGAACAGGCGACTCTCTTTTTTAAAGATCCATGTGGAAATGCTTTGGAGTTCAAGTCGTTTAAAGATATGACCCAGTTATTTGCCAAGTAATCTCAAAAGAGCGCATCTGATTTAAGCTCGTTACAGCTTTTACATAGCACCCTGAGGTTTTCAAGTTCATGGCCTCCACCCTTAGAAAAAGGAAAAATATGATCAATCGTTAACTCTGATTTTTGTCCGCAGCGCGTGCAGCTGTGGTCATCTCTATTCAAGACAGCCTTACGCGTAGAAGCTGGAATTTTACGATTGCGCTTTTCTTTAGAACGCTTTTTTACAACTGCAACCTCAACACCCAATTGATCTGCATAGCGCTGTTGAGCTTTTGTAATTCGGCGCTGCATACCATAAGTGGCGCCCAGCATAATAGCAGCAATGACGATTATAAAAATAAAGGCTGATAAAAAAATCGTAATCAAGACAGTTGATAACGTTGATAAGCCAGTAGGGTATTCTGTAATAGCATAGCTATGGTCATAGGACCAACTCCACCAGGAACAGGGGTTATATGTGAAGATTTTGGAGCCACCTGATCGTAATCGACATCACCAACAAGTTTGTATCCCTTGGCACTACTTGGATCATCTACCCTTGTAATTCCAACATCAATGACCACAGTTCCTTCACTAACCATATCGGCCTTCAAAAAATTAGGGATTCCCAATGCAACAACAATGATATCCGATTGCAATGACAACTCTTTTAAGTTTTTAGTACGGCTATGTGCCAAGGTAACAGTGGCGTTGGCAAAAGGCTTTTTCTGAGACAGTAAAATACTCATTGGTCTACCCACAATATTACTACGACCTACTACCAGCACATTTTTACCTGAAGTTTCAATCTCATAGCGCTCAATAAGTTGCATAATACCAAAAGGGGTTGCCGAAATAAAACTATCCATTTCTAAGGCCATTCGGCCAAAGTTTGTGGGATGAAATCCGTCCACATCCTTTTTAGGATCTACCGCTAATAGTATCTTCTCCTCGTTTATTTGAGATGGTAATGGCAATTGAACGATAAAGCCGTCAATAGAATCGTCAGCGTTTAAAGCATGAACCTGCTGTAAAAGTTCTTCTTCGGTTGTGGAATCCTTAAGGCGAATCAATGTAGATTCAAACCCCACTTTTTCGCATGCTCTAACCTTATTTTTGACATAAGTCATTGACGCTCCATCTTCACCGACTAATACGGCCGCAAGATGCGGAGGCCTTTTATTCTGTTTGATGATCTTAGTCACCTCTGCAGCAATCTCCTCTTTGATGTCTGCACTTGTTTTTTTTCCGTCTAGTAATATCATCCTTATTATTTTTAAGACATTCGTCCTGATCCTCCTTGCTGTTGCATCATTCGCATCATATTTCTAGCACCACCACCTTGCATCATTTTCATCATCTTGCTCATTTGAGTAAACTGCTTTAAGAGTTGATTCACCTCTTGAATACTTCTTCCGCTTCCCATAGCGATGCGTTTTTTACGAGATGAATTTAGCAGTGAGGGATTAGAGCGCTCCTTAGGAGTCATACTATGAATAATAGCCTCGATATGTTTGAACGAATCATTGTCCACATCCAAGTCTTTGGTCATTTTACCCATTCCAGGAATCATTCCCATCAAATCTTTCATATTCCCCATCTTTTTGATCTGTTGAATCTGAGACAGGAAATCATCAAAGCCAAATTTATTTTTAGCAATTTTTTTCTGAAGTTTACGAGCCTGTTCCTCATCGAATTGTTCTTGTGCTCGTTCGACAAGTGAAACCACATCACCCATTCCCAAGATACGGTCAGCCATTCGGTCGGGATGAAAGACATCCAAAGCTTCCATTTTTTCACCGGTACCTATAAACTTAATGGGTTTGTCTACAACAGATTTAATAGATAAAGCAGCACCACCTCTAGTATCACCGTCTAACTTGGTCAATACCACACCATCAAAATTCAATAAATCGTGAAATGCCTTGGCAGTATTCACAGCGTCTTGACCTGTCATAGAATCCACAACAAAAAGGGTTTCATCGGGTCTGGTCTGGTCATAAATACCTTTAATTTCATCCATGAGCGCTTGGTCAACAGCTAATCGACCAGCGGTATCTATGATGACCACATCATTTCCATTGGTTTTTGCCTGAGCAAGTCCTTCTTTTGAAATAATTAATGGGTTTTTTTCTTCTGTATTCGAATAGACGTCAACACCTATTTGAGCTGCGAGGATACTCAACTGTTCTATAGCCGCAGGACGGTACACATCACATGCGACAAGAAGCGGCTTTTTCGCTTTCTTGGTCTTTAGGTAATTCGCTAGTTTTCCTGAAAAAGTTGTTTTACCCGAACCTTGTAAACCAGCCATTAGCACAACTGAAGGTTTTTGTTGTAATTCTAAGTCAACGCTTTGGCCACCCATTAACAAGGCAAGCTCATCACGAACAATTTTAACCATCAACTGACCCGGCTGAAGTGAGTTTAAAACTTCTTGGCCAAGAGCTTTTTCCTTTACTGCGTTGGTAAACTCCTTAGCCGTTTTAAAATTGACATCGGCATCCAAAAGCGCTCTTCTAATGTCTTTAAGGGTCTCAGCGACATTAATCTCATTAATCTTTCCTTGGCCTTTTATTCGTTTAAAGGCGCCTTCGAGTTTCTCACTTAAATTTTCGAACATAGAAGTCTACTTTTTGGTTCGTAAAAATACAAAGTTTCAACGATGCTATGAATCTTTAAATAAGGTAGCCATAACTAATACGTGCGGAAAAGTTACTCCAGCTAAGAAGTACACCAAATAAGATTTATAATTCACCACATCAATATTAAATACGAATACCAACAGTACAAATGCACTCAAGGCCATAGCCCAATACAAAGAACCTTTTTTTACATATTTAAACAGCGACCCTTTAGATAAATCGTTATACATCGTATGCAATTGATGAATGATAGAAGGAACACTGTGCCAAATCACAAAATAGATGGCAAACGACCACAGTAAGGTTGCCGTATAAAAAATAAGTGAGAGAAAAGCCAGTACCAGAAGTTCAAAGAGTATGTTGATTCTGAGTTCTTTGGTGTACAAACCAAAATACAGAAAGCTAAGTCCCATGAGTCCTGTATTGACAAGTAAACTTAATTCTAAGGTTTGATATGAAATTACGTAACCTACAATATCTGAAATGACCGCCAAAGATTCTGCCGCATTAAAAAAGAAGAGTAATAAAAAGACCTCCAAACCATAAATAGCAAAGAGTAATAATCGCGTGAATCCCTTGCGATCGAACAACAAACTGAAGTGTTGTTCACCAAAGTGAAAAGCACTAATGAACAAAAAAAAGAAAAGCGCCCAATTTTGGAATTGATAAAAAATTAACAAAATCGCAAAAACACTGAATATATATACGGCCAGGCTCTGTGCCGCTGACATTCTCAATACTCCTTTTTTGTTTAAGACTGAAATAATTTGTAAGTCATTGGCTCCGTGTATTAAACCAATACTCAATATTAAAATCAAGGCGAAAATATCTTCGTAATAATCCGCAGAAAGGTTGGAAATCCACAGCCCGACAAGGCTCAATATGAAATAGGGAATTTTCAAATTCTTAATTTATTGTATCAAATTTTACTTTTTTGAAAAAATTTATTGTTAAAATTAAGATATTGTGTTCAATTAATTATATATTTGGTTAAACAAAAATTAACTATACTACATGAAAGCACTACTTCTTAACATGCCATTGTTGGCAGACGTTTCGAAAATTGCAACTGACGATTATGTTGGTTTCACTTTTTTTGTAGGTTGTATGGCCATGATGGCCGCATCAGCCTTTTTCTTTTTATCAATGAATAGTTTCGACTCTAAGTGGAGAACTTCTATTCTGGTATCTGGTTTGATTACATTTATCGCTGCTGTACACTACTGGTACATGAGAGATTATTGGGCGTCAAACGGAGAATCACCAACATTCTTTAGATATGTTGACTGGGTATTAACCGTACCTTTAATGTGTGTAGAATTTTATTTAATCCTCAAAGTAGCAGGAGCTCAGAGATCAATGATGTGGAGACTCATCTTATTATCTGTGATCATGCTTGTTACAGGTTACTGGGGAGAAGCTGTTGCTAGAGACCAAGCTTGGTTCTGGGGATTAGTTTCAGGAATTGCTTACTTCGTAATTGTCTATGACATTTGGTTTGGTAAAGCAAAAGCACTTGCTGTTCAGGCAGGAGGAGCTACACTTCAAGCACACAAAACACTATGTTGGTTTGTACTAGTAGGATGGGCTATTTATCCAATCGGATATATGGCAGGTACTCCTGGATGGTACGAAGGAATATTCGGTGGATTAGCGATGGATGTTATTTACAACATCGGTGATGCAGTGAACAAAATTGGATTTGGTCTAGTAGTTTACGGCGCTGCTGTAGCTGCGAGAGAGTCATAATCCGCATTGATGCAAACGCATAAAAGGCCGTGATTTTCACGGCCTTTTTTTATACTCTTTTTTCACATTCGTTGAGGAACCCGAATTCCCAACAAAGCCATCGCATCTTCAATTACTTCGGCCGTATTATGGGCCAAAATCAAACGAAAAACTTTTTTACCTTCATCTTCTTCTCCCAGTATAGATAACTGCTGATAAAATGAATTGAAAGTCTTCACCAATTGGTAGGTATAATTGGCAACGAGGGCAGGAGAATATTGATTAGCAGCCAGCGCAATCGTTTCAGGAAACTGATTTAGATTTTTGATCAATTCCTTTTCAATCCCTTCAAACGAAATAGAAGAATCAATTTGAACTCCTTGAAGATCGTTTGTATTCTTTCTTAATATCGATTGAATTCTCGCATAGGTATACTGAATAAAGGGTCCTGTATTTCCTTGAAAATCCACAGATTCTTGAGGATCAAATAAAATGCGCTTTCTAGGGTCAACTTTTAAAATATGATACTTCAAAGCTCCTAATCCTATAACATCAAATAAATCTTCTTTTTGTGCATCTGTAAAATCTTCTATTTTGCCCAGCTCCTCTGATATGTTTTTAGCAGTGTTGTGCATGTCTTGCATCAAATCATCCGCATCAACAACAGTTCCTTCCCTACTCTTCATCTTTCCAGAGGGTAAATCTACCATTCCATAACTGAGGTGATATAAATCTTTAGACCAGTCGTAGCCAAGTTTATTCAGAATCAAAAACAACACCTTAAAGTGATAATCTTGTTCATTACCTACGGTGTAAACCATCCCTGTAATGTCTTGATAATCTTTAACGCGCTGAATTGCAGTTCCAATATCTTGAGTCATATAAACCGCAGTACCGTCAGAGCGAAGCACAATTTTTTCGTCTAAGCCGTCAGGAGTAAGATCAATCCAGACGCTCCCGTCTTCTTTGGTAAAGAAAATTCCTTTATCTAATCCTTCTTGTACTACTTCTTTACCCAATAAATAGGTGTCACTCTCGTAATAGAGCTGATCAAAATCAACCCCTAATCGATCATAGGTTTGAGAAAAACCACTGTACACCCAAGAATTCATGGTTTCCCATAAGACCACTGTTTCTTTATCAGAAGCTTCCCATTGAAGAAGCATCTTTTGTGCCTCTTTAAAAATAGGGGCCTCCTTTGAAGCTTCTTCTTCACTTAAACCTTGTTGCTGTAATTCTTGCTTTTGTTCTCTGTATTTCTGATCGAAGAGCACGTAGTACTTACCTACTAAATGATCTCCTTTTTGACCGCTGCTTTCTGGCGTTTCACCATTACCAAATTTGCGCCATGCCACCATGGATTTACATATGTGAATACCGCGATCATTAATGATTTGCGTCTTGTACACTTTTGAGCCTGAGGCCTTCAATATCTCTGCCACTGCATAACCTAAGAGGTTATTTCGAATATGCCCGAGGTGCAAGGGTTTGTTTGTATTAGGAGAGGAATATTCTACCATAACAACTTTTCCGTTGTTTTGATGTCGACCAAAATCAGGAGTTTGATGAATATCTTGCATTAAGTTTTTGAAATACGAATCGCTCAAACTCAGATTTAAAAAACCTTTTACCACATTGAAATCTTCAACCTCAGCGGTATGATCACAGACATAAGTTCCGATTTTCGTTGCCAGCTCTTGAGGATTTGACTTAAGCAATCTCAATAAAGGGAATACGACAAGGGTGTAATCACCCTCAAATTCTTTTCGTGTAGGTTGAATTTCAAATGCGTCAATCTCTTGATCAAATAAGGCGATTATAGCCTGTTTGAATGATTTGCTTAGTATTTCTTTGATATCCTGCATAATTCTTGACTCGATGCTGCAAAACTAATTATTTTTATAAGGAATTTGATTGTTCAGTGCTAGTAAATACTTCATATAACGATAAAAAAGTCAATCAAGAAATTGACACTCTTGTAGGAGCGCCTTTTGGCTTTTTCGAACGAATCAAAATGTCAGGAGTGGGAAGTCCTCAAATGCGAATTCGAACAGCCTCTAAAGAAATCCTTTCCTTACTCAATAAAAACACAAACAGAAATGTTGCCAATATTGAGTTAAGACCAAAGGGGATTATTGTGAGGTTCAATTCAAGACTCGAGAATTACGCCCTAGTGATTCCGTATTTCAAACTATCACTTTTCAAAGGCGAAAAAGACAGTAGTGCAGTGTTCTGTGATCAGCACAAAATTACCTTTGAAGTATATAACAAGCAGGTCTCTAACTTTATGAAGAGACTACTGAGCGAGAAAGCTAAACAGATTGCAACGAATTAACGCTCCGCTAAGGGTTTAAATTCTCTATGAGTTGGCCCTACATAAATTTGTCGTGGTCGACCAATAGGCTGTTTTTGTAAACGCATTTCTCTCCACTGTCCAATCCATCCTGGCAGTCTTCCCAATGCAAACATCACCGTAAACATCTCTACAGGTATTCCAATAGCCTTATAAATAACACCCGAATAGAAATCTACATTGGGATATAATTTGCGGTCTACGAAGTAAGAATCTTTCAGCGCTTCTTCTTCTAAGCCCTTTGCAATATCCAAGACAGGATCACTTACTCCAAGATCATTTAACACCTCATCAGCGGCCTTTTTTATGATGCGCGCCCTTGGGTCGAAGTTTTTGTAGACTCTATGCCCAAAGCCCATAAGACGAAATGGGTCGTTCTTATCCTTTGCCTTTTGCATGAATTTCTTGGTGTCTCCACCATCTTCCATGATAGCGTCAAGCATTTCTAAAACAGCCTGATTTGCACCTCCGTGTAATCTACCCCATAGCGCAGAGATTCCGGCAGAGATGGATGCAAATAAACCTGCATGTGATGATCCAACGATACGTACTGTTGATGTTGAGCAGTTCTGTTCGTGATCGGCATGCAAAATTAAAAGCTGATTGAGCGCATTGACAATTACTGGATTTTGCTCATATTTTTCACCTTCTTCCTTAAAAAACATTTGACATAAATTCTCCACATAATCCAGGTCAGAATCAGATTCGGTCAAAACTTCGTCTTTACTATTTCGAAAAACCCAGGCAGTCAACACAGGAAACTTCGCCATAATTTTTACAATGGCTTTATACATTTCTTCTTCGGATTCTAAATCAACTGTTTTTGGATTAAATGAGATCAATGCACTAGTTAGTGACGCCAAAACTCCCATAGGATGAGCCGATTTTGGAAATCCATCCAGAATGCGCACCATGTTATAATTGACATAAGACTGTTTTTTGATGTCGTCAAAAAACTTGTTGTACTGGGCTTCATTCGGTAATTCACCAAAAATGAGCAGATAAGCAACCTCTAAGAAATTAGCGCGATTCGTCAAATCTTCAATAGCGTAACCTGCGTAGCGCAGTATTCCCTTTTCGCCATCGAGATACGTAATTGAGCTTTCACATGATCCAGTATTCTTGAATCCAGGATCCAGCGTTATCGCTCCTGTACTAGCTCTCAGAGATTTGATATCAATACCTATTTCATTCTCTGTTCCTTTAACTAAAGGAAGTTCATAAGATTTATCGTTTAAAATAAGTGTTGCTTTATCGGACATAGGTTTGTTTTTTTGGACTACAAATATAAGACATAAGCTATGATTTTCTAAAGCCTATGAGAGATGATAGAGTCGTTTATAGTATAAGTTGAGATTTTTTTTCCAGGTAAAACGCTTTGCTTTTGCGCGCTTAGAAATTTGCTTCCAAACTGCAGGCTCGTTGGTAAAAATCTCAATGGCATTATCGAGTTCTTTAAGCATGTTTTTAAGCTTCTGGTTCAAGGTTTTACCCGAAAAACAAAAGCCAGTTTCAAGATGATCTACCGTATCAATAAGACCTCCTGTGTGATGCACTAAACACGGATGCCCATTTCGCATGGCCAGCATTTGACTGATACCACAGGGTTCGAATAAACTTGGCATGAAATAAAGATCTGACTCAAGATATATACTGTCGATAACGTCTTCGGATTGTCCATTGATAAAAATGAAATTCGAATGCTTGTAACTAAAACCTCTAAACAATTCTTCGTACTCGGGTGCTCCGGTACCTAAAAGTATCATCACCCCGTCGATCTTTTTTAACTTTTGCAAAATCAATTCAAAGGTCTCAGGAGATTTTAAGAAAAAGTAGAATTTTTGCTCGGTCAATCTAGCGACACTCGACATCACAAATCGAGGTCTATTTTCGATTAATTCAAAGACCTTTTCCCCAGTATGTGCTAAAAAATCAGCCTTGTACTTTTTAGATTCTTCCTGAAGCCATGGAAAAATAGCCTTGACAATATTGGTGTAGAGTACACCTTTTTTTGCTCTGCGAATATTGGCGTAATTACAACCGTTGAGAATACCGTGAAGTCGTCCTTCTTTATCTGCTTTTTTTAGATCATATTCTAAGCCCTCTCCTCCAATAAATATAGGTGGGGTACTTGCTTTAACTACATCTTCCTTATAGGATGGAGAAACGGTATGCACAGCATCAGACAGCCGTATACCAATGGCCATAAGATTGATACAGTCCTCATACCTGTCATCCTTTAATACCTTTTCGTCGTATTTTAAGTGAGGAAACCAGTGTTCTAAAGAGGCGTAGTTATCTCTAAAAGGTCGTATACCTTGAATTGCCAAATTATGGATGGTATACACAAAGCGAATGGATTGTAATTTTTGATAAGCCTCATCGAATTTTCTCAAAATGAGCATAGCACTGGTGTGCCAATCGTGAAGATGAACAATATCTAGCGCTCCAAAAGCACCATCTACCACCGCCTTAGCAACAGCCGTACAAAAAATGAAATATTTAATAGCATCATTGTAAAAAGGCTGTTCAATATCGTTGTGATAAATATGTGCAATATTACCAGCGGTGATTTCTGGATGATGAATCACATAGTGGTTTAAATTGGCAAACTTTTTTTTGGGTGTTACTTGATAAAGTGCAGTCTTGTATTCTACACCTCTCAACTCCACCTTAATTTCGGTCAAAAAGCGTCCGTTTTGATGAAGTCTTGAATACGAGGGAGTAACGACATAGGCCTTATCGCCTCTTTCAGAAATAAGTCTGGGGACATCGCGAACCACATCGCCCATACCCCCAGCTTTACAATTTGGAATGCCGTCGTTTTCAGCAGAAACAAATAAAACCGTATTCATCTGAATCGACCTTATCTATTGACTTTAAAAGCGTTTTCTTGTGGATAATATCCGGTTGTTCCCAATTCTTCTTCAATTCGAAGTAATTGGTTGTACTTCGCCATACGATCTGATCTTGATGCAGAACCTGTTTTGATTTGACCTGTATTGAGTCCAACCGCTAAATCTGCAATCGTATTGTCTTCAGTTTCTCCTGATCGGTGAGACATAACAGAAGTATATCCTGCATTTTTAGCCATATTGACTGCAGCAATAGTTTCAGTTAAAGTTCCGATTTGATTTACTTTGATCAGTATAGAATTTGCAGTTTGTTCAGCAATACCTCTAGACAAACGCTCTACGTTAGTTACAAACAAATCGTCTCCAACCAATTGAACTCGATCTCCAACTTTTTCAGTTAGCAATCTCCATCCGTCCCAATCATTTTCATCCATTCCATCTTCAATACTGATGATCGGATATTTGTCACAGAGTTCAGCCAAGTAAGAGGCCTGCTCTTCAGATGTTCTTACAGCACCTTTATCACCTTCGAATTTGGTGTAATCATACTTGCCATTTTCATAAAATTCAGCAGCAGCACAATCTAAGGCAATCATGATCTCGTCACCCATTTTATAACCTGCATTCGACACAGCTAATGCTATAGTGTCTAAGGCATCTTCTGTACCGTCTAATGTAGGAGCAAAACCTCCCTCGTCACCAACTGCCGTTGACAAGTCTCTGTCTTTTAATACTTTTTTGAGATGATGAAAAATCTCCGTTCCCATTTGCATCGCATGAGAAAAATTTTCAGCCTTAACAGGCATAATCATAAATTCTTGAAAAGCAATAGGAGCGTCTGAATGAGAACCTCCATTGATAATATTCATCATAGGAACCGGAAGCGTATTGGCACTTACACCACCTACATATCGGTACAAGGGCATCTCTAATTCTTCTGCTGCAGCCTTTGCCGCCGCAAGAGAAACACCTAAAATGGCGTTTGCTCCGAGTTTAGATTTATTAGGAGTTCCGTCTAAGTCAATCATAATTTGATCGATTAGATTCTGTTCAAATACTGAAATTCCAACAAGTTCTTCTGCAATAATTCCATTTACATTTTCAACAGCTTGTTGCACTCCTTTACCCATAAAAGCGTCACCGCCATCTCTCAACTCTACCGCTTCGTGCTCTCCTGTTGATGCACCTGAAGGAACAGCTGCTCGACCCAAGAAACCATTTTCTGTAATAACGTCTACTTCAACTGTAGGATTTCCTCTTGAATCTAAAATTTGTCTTGCATGAATGTTTAAAATAATACTCATTGGTTATGATTTAATTGTGTTTCGGCGCGAAATTAAGGAATACTTTTATTTGTTGGTACTCATCAATGTTATGAAATCATCAAAGAGGTAACGTGAATCATGCGGTCCAGGGCTACTTTCAGGGTGATATTGAACAGAAAACGCCGGTTTATTTTTAATTTTTATTCCGGCAACCGTTTGATCATTTAAATGCAAATGCGTCATCTCCACCTCTGCGCTAGCCTCAACTTGTTCTAAATTCACCGCAAATCCATGGTTTTGAGATGTTATTTCTCCGCGTTTGGTCATAAGGTTGAGGATAGGATGATTGATTCCTCTGTGTCCGTTGTGCATTTTGAAGGTCTCGATTTTGTTGGCCAAGGCTAAAACTTGATGACCTAGACAAATACCAAAAAGCGGAGCATTATCTTGTAAGATTTCTTCGGTCACTGCAATAGCATTAGTCAATGGCGCTGGATCACCAGGTCCATTTGAAAGAAAGTAACCATCTGGCGCCCATGCCTTCATTTCGCTGAAAGGAGTGTCATAGGGGAAAACTTTGACGTAAGCACCGCGCTCAGCTAGACATTTGAGAATGTTTCTCTTGATCCCAATGTCAAGAGCTGCAACCTTGAAAGGCGCCTGCTCGTCCCCGAAGAAATAAGGTTCTTTTGTAGATACCTTTGAAGCGAGTTCTAAACCTGCCATCTGTGGAATTTCACTCAATTCTTTTTTCAATTGATCCAATTCATCTACACGTGTAGAAATAACGGCATTCATAGCACCGTTATCACGAATGTGTGAGACCAGTGCTCTGGTGTCCACATCAGAAATGGCAAACAGTTGTTCTTGCTCAAAATAATCTTCTAAACTCTTATCGGCAGCAGGCCTTGAATATTGATAGCTGAAGTTTTTACAAACTAAACCTGCAATTTTAATACTAGTAGACTCCACTTCTTCTTCATTGGTTCCATAGTTACCAATATGCGCATTGGTCAACACCATTATTTGCCCGAAATAAGAAGGGTCGGTAAATATTTCTTGATACCCCGTCATTCCCGTATTAAAACAAACTTCTCCAAAAGCAGTTCCATCCTGGTCAGCTACTGATTTGCCGTAAAATACCGTTCCGTCTTCTAATAAAATAAGTGCTTTTTTTCTCTTTTTGTAATTCATTGGTCTCGCCTTAAATCTTTGGTAAAAAACATAAAAAAAAGGATACGTATTGACGTATCCTTTAATATTTTATTACGATTTAATCAACATACTTATCAAGTCGTTTTTGATTCATCATCTGTTGACTCTTCATCGTTTTCTTGAGCCTCTTCTGCAGCAGCCTCAGGAGCTTCAGCTTCAGTCGCTTCTACTTCGGCCACCTCTTCAGCAGATTCAACCGCCTCTTCATTAACTTCAGCAACTTCCTCTACTTTAGCAGCTGCTTTTGATCGACGACTTCTACGAGTAGTTTTAGCCTTTTTCTCTTCTGCATTGTAAATCGAATTGAAATCAACAAATTCGATCATAGCCATATCTGCGTTATCACCGAGTCTGTTACCCAATTTGATAATACGGGTGTATCCTCCTGGACGATCACCTATTTTCTCTGCGACTGTTGAAAACAACTCAGTTACGGCATGCTTATTTCGCAACATAGAAAAAGCTACACGTCTATTGTGACGAGAACCGTCTGTTGTTTGATTATTATCTTGTTTCGCTCTAGTAACGATCGGCTCAACAAACTGCTTTAACGCTTTTGCCTTAGCCGTCGTTGTATTAATTCTTTTGTGCTCAATAAGAGAGCAAGCCATGTTAGCGAGCATCGCTTTGCGATGTGAAGCCGTACGGCCTAAGTGATTAAATTTCTTTCCGTGTCTCATGATTCACTAATCTCTATCCAATTTATATTTTGTCAAATCCATACCAAACTGTAAGTTCTTGTTTTGAACAAGTTCTTCTAGTTCTGTCAAAGATTTTTTACCGAAATTTCTAAACTTCATCAAATCGTTCTTGTTGAAGGAAACTAAATCGCCCAAAGTATCAACCTCAGCAGCCTTTAAACAATTCAAGGCGCGAACTGATAGATCCATATCAATCAATTTGGTTTTGAGCAACTGTCTCATGTGCAACGACTCTTCGTCATAGGTTTCAGCACTTTCAAGTTCATCAGCTTCTAAAGTGATACGCTCATCAGAGAATAGCATGAAGTGATGAATCAAAATTTTAGCAGCTTCTGTCAATGCGTCTTTAGGATTGATTGATCCGTCTGAACTGATTTCAAAGATGAGCTTTTCGAAATCTGTCTTTTGCTCAACTCTGAAATTTTCAACACTGTATTTCACATTTTTGATAGGTGTGAAAATAGAATCTACAGCAATGCTACCCATAGGAGCATTTGATTTTTTATTCTCATCTGCTGGAACGTAACCTCTACCTTTTTCAATAATAATCTGCATATTGAAGTTTACGTTCGCATCTAAATTACAAATCACCAAATCAGGATTTAAAATTTGAAATCCAGAGATGAATCTTTGGAAATCTCCAGCTTTAATTTCTGTAGTGTTTGTTATCGATATCGCAACTGTTTCGTTATCTACATCATCGATTTGACGCTTAAAACGAATTTGCTTGAGATTTAATATAATTTCCGTAACGTCTTCTACGACGCCTGGAAGCACTGAAAATTCATGCTCAGCACCATCAATTCTAACAGAGGTGATAGCATGTCCTTCAAGAGAAGACAACAAAACTCTTCTCAATGCATTTCCAACGGTCAATCCATAACCCGGTTCCAAGGGACGAAATTCGAACTTACCTTCGAAATCGTTGGATTCAATCATTATTACTTTATCAGGCTTTTGAAAATTTAGTAATGCCATATGAAATGTGTGTTGGGGTTATTATTTAGAATACAATTCAACGATTAATTGTTCTTTAATCGTCTCTGGAATTTGAATACGTTCAGGGATACTGACAAAAGTACCTTCCTTCTTTTCTCCATTCCAAGTTAACCATTCGTATACATTTGAATGGTTTGAGAGCGAATGATCAATAGCTTGAAGCGATTTTGATTTCTCTCGGACTCCTATAGTTTGACCTGGTTTTAACTGATACGAAGGAATATTAACTACTTCTCCGTCTACAGTAATATGTCTGTGAGAAACAAGTTGTCTCGCTCCTCTTCTCGATGGTGCAATACCTAATCGGTATACCACATTGTCCAATCGCGACTCGCACAATTGAAGTAAAACCTCACCAGTAACTCCTTTGCTTCTATTCGCTTTAGAGAACAGGTTACGGAATTGGCTTTCTAAAATACCATAGGTGTATTTTGCTTTCTGCTTCTCCATCAATTGGATCGCATACTCTGATTTTTTACCTCTCCTTTTGTTCACTCCGTGTTGACCAGGAGGATAGTTTTTTCTTTCAAAAGATTTGTCTTCACCGAAAATGGCTTCGCCAAATTTTCGAGCAATTTTTGAAGTTGGTCCTGTATATCTTGCCATAATTAATTTTTATGGGAGGAAGCTATGAATTAAGGCTTAATCCTTCGATAGCTTGGGCTCCTCCGCGGATTATTTATTTAAATTAAACTCTTCTTCTCTTAGGTGGTCTACATCCGTTGTGCGGTAGTGGAGTAACATCTACGATTTCAGTAACCTCAATACCTGCATTGTGAATTGATCTGATCGCAGATTCTCTACCATTACCTGGTCCCTTTACGAATACCTTTACCTTTCTCAAACCAGCTTCGTGAGCGATTTTTGAACAGTCCTCTGCTGCAACTTGTGCTGCATAAGGGGTATTTTTCTTAGAACCTCTAAATCCCAATTTACCTGCTGAAGACCATGAGATCACGTCTCCATTTTTATTTGTCAATGAGATGATAATATTGTTGAAAGATGCCACGATATGTGCTTCTCCCGTAGACTCAACAACCACCTTGCGCTTTTTTGCGACTTTACTATTTGTTTTTGCCATAGCTCTAAATATGCTCTACTTTATTCGACAACTAAGGACTACTTAGTTGCTTTCTTTTTGTTAGCAACAGTTTTACGTTTTCCTTTTCGAGTTCTTGAATTGTTCTTCGTTCTCTGCCCTCTTAACGGAAGACCCATACGATGACGAATTCCTCTTTGGCACCCAATATCCATTAATCGCTTAATGTTCAATTGAGTCTCAGAACGCAATTCACCCTCGATTTTGAACTGAGAAACCGCTTCACGAATATTACTGATTTCAGTATCATTCCATTCAGAAACTTTCTTGTCCTCAGAAACCTCTGCTTGCGCTAAAATATCTTTCGCTCTACTGAGACCTATACCGTATATATACGTTAACGATATAACTCCACGCTTTTGTTTTGGTATGTCAACCCCTGCAATTCTAGCCATAATTAACCTTGTCTTTGTTTGTATCTAGGATTTTTTTTGTTGATTACGTATAATCTCCCTTTTCTTCGTACGATCTTGCAATCCGCACTTCTCTTTTTTATTGATGCTCTTACTTTCATATCAATATCTGTATGTTATTCTTGCCTTTGTCAAATCATATGGGCTCATCTCTAGCTTTACCTTGTCTCCAGGCAATAATTTGATGTAATGCATACGCATTTTACCAGAGATATGAGCTGTCACAACATGTCCGTTGTCTAATTCTACTCTAAACATAGCGTTAGACAATGCTTCAATGATAGACCCGTCTTGTTCTATTGCTGCTTGTTTTGCCATGTTATGCTGTTTTTCTATTTTTACCAGTCTTCATAAGACCGTCGTAATGTCTATTGAGCAAATACGCATTTATCTGCTGTACTGTATCTATAGCCACACCTACCATAATAAGTAAAGAGGTACCCCCATAGAACAATGCCCATCCTGCTTGTACATCCATAAGCTTAACAACAATCGCTGGCAATACTGCAAGTAATGCCAAGAAGATTGATCCTGGGAATGTAATTAAGGACATGATATGATCGAGGTAATCTCCAGTTTCTTTACCTGGTCTAATTCCAGGAATAAAACCTCCACTTCGTTTTAAATCATCCGCCATTTTGTTCGTAGGAACTGTGATTGCGGTATAGAAGAATGTGAAGATGATAATAAGAACTGCGAATAAAATATTATAAGCCAACCCGAAGATATCTTGGAAATTAACTTCCATCCATTGTCCTATACTAGTATGATTTATTGAACGTCCAATAAGTCCTGGCGCAAACATAATTGCTTGAGCAAAGATGATTGGCATTACTCCAGAAGCATTCAATTTTAATGGAATGTATTGACGAGCTCCTACTGCATTCTTATCGTAACCACCCGAAGCCGTTCTTCTTGCGTATTGCACAGGAATCTGACGCATAGCCATCACTAACAATACTGAGAGTAAAATCACAACAAACCATACAATCAACTCAATTAGCACAAACATGAATCCTCCATTTGAGTTCGTAGTTCTTGAAATAAATTCTTGAACGAATGATTGCGGCATAGTAGCAATGATACCAACCATAATTAATAATGAAATACCATTACCAATACCTTTATCTGTAATCTTCTCACCTAACCACATGGCGAAAATCGTTCCCGTAACCAAAATAGTTACTGCAGGAAACATAAAGTTCAAACCTTTGCCTAAAACAAAAGCAGAGTCTGGCACACCAAGAGCACTCAAACCAAATAAATAAGTTGGAGCTTGAACGATACAAATCGCTATAGTCAACCAACGCGTGATTTGAGTTTTGGTTTTTCTACCACTTTCTCCTTCTTTATCTAGTTTTTGTAAATAAGGAATTGCGATACCCATAAGCTGCACTACGATTGAAGCAGATATATAAGGCATGATCCCAAGTGCAAAAATTGAAGCATTTGCGAAAGCTCCACCTGTAAAAGCATTGAGGATTCCTAATATTCCTTGTTCTGTATTGGCGTTTAGCTCTGATAGTTGAGCAGTATCAATACCCGGAAGTACGATTTGTGCTCCGAATCTGTAAACCAATAACATAGAAAGCGTTAAAAGCAAACGCTCTCTCAACTCTTTGATTTTCCAGATATTCGTTAATGTTTCAACAATTTTATTCATTGGTTAGGTCTTATATAGTTTTAGCTTCACCACCAGCTTTTTCGATAGCTGCAGCGGCACTCGCACTAAATTTGTGAGCTACTACATTTACTTTTGCTTTGAGCTCACCATTTCCTAATATTTTTACTAAATCTTGTTTTTTAACCACATTGTGCGCCTGAAGCGTGTCTAGGTTAATCTCCGTCACACCTGCATCAGCAAGCTCTTGGATTTTTGACAAGTTTACAGCTTGGTATTCTTTTCTATTGATATTCTTAAAACCAAATTTTGGTACTCGACGTTGAAGCGGCATTTGTCCACCTTCGAAACCGATTTTTCTCGAATATCCAGATCTAGATTTGGCTCCTTTGTGTCCTCTTTTGGCGGTTCCACCTTTTCCTGAACCTTGTCCACGACCAACTCTTTTTCCTTCTCTATTTACAGCGCCATCTGCTGGCTTTAAGCTACTTAAATTCATTATAACTTAGATTTATGCTTCCTCAGTGGAAACCAAATGTTTTACAATATTAACCATCCCTATGATGTTAGGTGTAGCATCGTGTTCTACAACTTGTCCAATTTTGTGTAAACCTAAAGCTTCTAAAGTACGCTTTTGATTTTTTGGACGTTTGATACTACTTCTGATCTGTGTTACTTTAATCTTTCCCATTTGCCTATCCTTTAAAAACCTTATCTAAACTCACTCCTCTTTGCTTGGCCACAGTTCCAGCATCTCTCAATTGGGTCAAAGCATCAAAAGTCGCTTTTACCACATTGTGAGGATTAGAAGAACCTTGTGACTTAGAAAGTACATCGTGAACTCCAACAGATTCAAGTACTGCTCTAACGGCTCCACCAGCAATCACTCCTGTACCCTGAGAAGCAGGCTGAATGTATACTCGAGCACCACCAAATTTACCTTTTTGCTCATGAGGAAGTGTTCCTTTGTTCAATGGAATTCTAATGAGGTTTTTCTTCGCATCTTCAACTGCCTTAGCAATTGCAGTTGCAACCTCTTTAGATTTACCTAGTCCGTGACCTACAACACCATCTTCATTTCCAACAACTACTATTGCTGAAAATCCAAATGCTCTACCACCTTTAGTTACTTTAGTTACACGTTGTACACCAACCAAACGGTCTTTCAATTCTAAACCTCCTGGTTTAACGGTTTCTATATTTCTATTTTTTTGTGCCATAGTCAATTAAAATTTTAATCCTCCTTCTCTTGCCCCTTCAGCTAAAGATTTAACTCGTCCGTGATATAAGTTTCCTCCGCGATCAAAAGCCACTTCAGATACACCTTTCTCAATTGCCTTCTTTGCGATAGACTTTCCTACCTCAGCAGCGATTTGAGTTTTTGTACCTTCTGCTTTAAGCTCTTTATCTTGAGAAGATGCGGCAGCAATTGTAACACCTTTTGTGTCGTCAATAACTTGAGCGTAAATCTCTTTATTACTTCTAAAGACAGCTAGTCTTGGTCTTTCAGGAGTTCCCGAAGAAATCTTTCTAATTCTTCTCTTAATTCTTAGTCTTCTATCTGTTTTTGATAATCCCATGATTCAAAACTTATTATGCTGATTTACCTGCTTTACGTCTGATAATTTCTCCGACGAATTTGATTCCTTTTCCTTTGTAAGGCTCTGGCTTTCTAAATGATCTGATTTTAGCGGCCACCTGACCTACCAATTGCTTATCATGTGAAGTAAGCTTAACGATTGGGTTTTTACCTTTCTCTGAAACCGTTTCGATTTTTACTTCAGGAGCAATATCCATCACGATATTGTGCGAAAAACCAATTGCAAGGTCTAATTGTTGCCCTTGGTTCGATGCACGGTATCCTACTCCAACCAGTTCCAATTGTTTAGTGAATCCATCAGTGACTCCTACGACCATATTGGCAATGAGAGCACGATATAATCCGTGTTTAGCCTTATCTTCTTTTTTATCCGCAGCACGTGTAACTCGAACTTCCCCATCAGCTACTTCAACCTTTACTGTATCGTAAGCTTGAGTCAGTTCTCCTAATTTTCCTTTTACCGTTACCGTTCCGTCTTGAACATTCACCTCAACTCCTGAGGGGATTGTAATTGGATTATTTCCTATTCTTGACATAATTCAGCGTTTTCGAATTAATATACGTAGCACAATACCTCACCACCTACATTTTCTCTCTTGGCCTGTGTACTAGTCATCACGCCATTAGATGTAGACATGACTGCAATACCTAAGCCATTGAGAACTCTTGGAAGTGTATCGGCGTTAACATATTTTCTCAATCCGGGTTTACTCACCCTTTGTAATTTTTTGATGACAGGTTCTTTAGTTACGTTGTCGTATTTCAACGCAATCTTAATGACACCCTGTAAATTATCATCCTCGAATTTATAGCTCAAGATGTACCCTTGATCAAATAAAATCTTAGTGATTTGTTTCTTAAGATTAGAGGCAGGAATTTCTACCACTCTATGCCCCGCACTATTGGCGTTGCGTATTCTTGTTAAATAATCTGCTATTGGATCTGTAACCATTTCGACTTGTATTCTATTACCAGCTCGCTTTTTTAACGCCTGGGATTAAACCTTTGTTTGCCATTTCTCTAAACGTAACTCTTGATATTCCAAAAGTTCGCATGTATCCTCTTGGACGACCTGTCAATTTGCATCTGTTTCTCTGACGCACAGGTGAAGCGTTTTTAGGTAATTTTTGAAGTGCTTCGTAATCACCAGCTTCTTTTAATGCTTTTCTCTTTGCAGCGTATTTCTCAACTAGTTTTGCTCTTTTGCGTTCGCGAGCTTTCATTGATTCTTTAGCCATATTATTTCTTTTTAAAGGGTAACCCCAATGCTGTTAATAATGATTTCGCCTCTTGATCAGTTTCTGCTGAAGTCACAAATGTGATGTCCATTCCACTGATGCGATTGATTTTATCAATATTGATTTCAGGAAAGATAATTTGCTCAGTTACACCGAGGTTGTAATTACCTCTACCGTCGAAACCATTGGCTTTGATGCCTTGAAAATCTCTTACCCTTGGTAAAGCGATAGTAATCAAACGATCTAAAAATTCATACATGCGCTCACCTCTAAGTGTTACTTTGGCGCCAATTGGCATTCCTTTTCTCAACTTGAACGAGGCAACGTCCTTTTTAGATATTGTTGCTATTGCCTTCTGACCACTAATTGTAGTTAATTCCTCAACTGCGTGATCAATAAGCTTTTTATCTGCTACTGCAGCACCTACACCGCGGCTGATAACAATCTTTTCTAACTTAGGAACCATCATTACATTTTTGTAATCAAATTCCTCTGTAAGCGTTTGTACAATGCGCTCTCTATATTCTTCTTTTAATCTTGGTGAATATCCCATGACCTTAAATTTCTTCGTTTGATTTAACCGCTACGCGTACTTTTTTACCGTCCCTCATCTCAATCCTAACTCGAGTCGCTTCACTAGACTTTGGATCGATTAAGGCTACATTCGAAATGTGTATTGGCGCCTCTTTCTCTACAATTCCCCCTTGAGGGTTATTTGCACTAGGCTTTTGATGTTTAGAAACCAAGTTTACGCCTTCGACGATTACTCTTTGTTTCTCTTTGTCAATACGTTGAATAACACCTTCAGAACCTTTATGCTCTCCAGTAATTACTTTAACGTTATCTCCAGTTTTTAACTTAAACTTTACCATCTTTCTGATATTTATAATACCTCAGGGGCTAGTGAAACAATCTTCATGAATTGCTTATCTCGCAATTCTCTTGCAACAGGACCAAAAACACGAGTACCGCGCATTTCTCCTGTGGCATTTAATAGTACACAAGCGTTGTCATCGAATCTGATATACGATCCGTCTGGTCTGCGTACTTCTTTTTTAGTTCTCACTACTACTGCAGTCGAAACAGCACCTTTTTTAACATTACCGTTAGGTGCAGCATCTTTTACAGTTACAACAATCTTATCTCCTAAAGACGCATAACGTCTTTTAGTACCTCCGAGAACTCTAATTGTCAATACTTCTTTTGCTCCAGTATTGTCTGCTACTTTAAGTCTTGATTCCTGTTGTACCATGATTATTTAGCTCTTTCTAATATTTCAACTAACCTCCAGCACTTGGTCTTACTCAAAGGTCTTGTTTCCATTATTTTTACTGTATCACCCTCATTGCAGTCATTTTTTTCATCATGAGCAACGTACTTTTTCGTTTTCAAAACGAATTTACCGTACATCGGGTGCTTTACACGCTTTACTTCCGAGACAACAATTGATTTCTCCATTTTGTTACTCGTAACAACGCCGATTCTTTCTTTTCTTAGATTTCTATTTTCCATAAGGTCAGACCCGTTATTGAATTTCCCTTTTATTTAATTCTGTAGCAATTCTAGCTACAGTTCTTCTCGTCTTTCTGATCAACATCGGATTTTCAAGCGGAGATACCGCATGCGTAATCTTCATGTCTTCGTATTCTTTGCGAAGAGTAGCCAATTTTAGCGTTAACTCTTCAACCGATAGTTCTTTAATTTCTGATTGTTTCATAATACAGTTGGTTTAATCATCAGAATAATCTCGTGCAACAATAAATTTGGTACGCACTGGTAGTTTTTGAGCCGCAAGTCTCAATGCTTCCTTGGCAACATCCATAGGAACACCAGACAACTCAAACATAATTCTACCAGGCTTAACTACAGCTACCCAATATTCAGGAGCTCCTTTACCTTTACCCATCCTTACCTCTAAAGGCTTCTTAGTAATGGGTTTATCCGGAAATATTTTAATCCATAATTGACCCTGTCTCTTCATGTAACGCGTAGCAGCGATACGAGCAGCTTCAATTTGACGTGAGGTAATGAAATGAGAATCCAATGATTTGATTCCAAACATTCCATTAGACAACTGATGTCCACGCTGCGAAATACCTTTCATTCGCCCCTTCTGGGCTTTGCGAAATTTAGTTCTTTTAGGTTGTAACATGCTTACCTATTTTTTCTATTACTTTCTACGACGTCTTTTTCCGCCGTCTTGTTTTCCTTTTGATTGAGAAGATGAAAGTCCAACTAATGGAGATAATTCTCTCTTACCGTAAACCTCACCTTTCATGATCCACACCTTGATTCCTAATCGACCATAAGTGGTATGCGCTTCTTCAAGAGCATAATCCACATCAGCTCTAAACGTAGATAATGGAATTCTACCCTCTTTGTACCCTTCTGATCTCGCCATCTCAGCTCCATTCAAACGACCTGAAATTTGAATCTTGATACCTTCAGCATTCATACGCATTGCAGCTGCGATAGCCATTTTAATAGCTCTTCTGTACGAAATACGATTTTCAATTTGTCGAGCAACTGAAGACGCAACTAATTTCGCATCTAACTCAGGTCTCTTGATCTCGTGGATATTGATCTGTACTTCTTTCGAAGTAATTTTCTTAAGCTCTTCTTTTAACTTATCAACCTCTTGACCAGCCTTACCAATGATAATACCAGGTCTTGCTGTTGTGATTGTTATTGTGATTAGCTTTAATGTTCTCTCAATAATAACTCTGGAAACACTTGCTTTTGCAAGTCTGGCGAAAATATACTTTCGAATTTTATCATCTTCGGCAATCTTATCTCCGTAGTCGTTTCCTCCATACCAGTTTGATTCCCATCCTCTGATGATTCCTAATCTGTTTCCAATTGGATTTGTTTTCTGTCCCATATTATTTAAACTGATTCAGTTTGAGTTTGGTTATGTGCTCCTAAGACAAGAGTTACGTGATTTGATCTCTTTCTTATTCTGTGAGCGCGTCCTTGAGGTGCTGTTTGTAATCTTTTCAGCATTGTTCCTCCATCTACTCGAATTTCTTTCACAAATAAATCTGCATCTTCAATACTCGCATCTTCGTTCTTAGCTTCCCAATTAGCGATAGCTGATAACAACAACTTCTCTAATCTTCTTGAAGCTTCTCTCGAGTTGAATTTTAAAATCGCCAAAGCCATCTCAACTTTCTTACCTCTAATCAAATCTGCTACTAAACGCATTTTACGAGGAGAAGTAGGACAATCATTAAGTTTGGCAAAAGCTGTCTGTTTCTTTTCAGCCTTAATGCGATCCGCCATTTCTTTTTTACGAACTCCCATAATTCAATTACTTTTTTCCTTTATTTTTTGCTCCAGCATGACCTCTAAACGAGCGAGTTGGAGAAAATTCACCTAATTTGTGACCTACCATGTTTTCAGTGACATAAACGGGAACGAATTGTCTACCGTCGTGTACTGCTATTGTTTGTCCTACGAAGTCAGGAGTAATCATTGATGCTCTTGACCAAGTCTTGATTACAGCGTTCTTACCAGAAGCTACATTCTGCTGAACTTTTTTCTCTAGACTGTGATGGACAAATGGTCCTTTTTTTAACGAACGTGCCATATGCTAATTATTTCTTTCTTCGTTCTATGATATATCTATTACTGTCTTTTGTTTTAGACCTTGTACGGAATCCTTTCGCTGGAATACCGTTCTTAGATCTTGGGTGACCTCCAGAAGCACGACCTTCACCACCACCCATTGGGTGATCGACAGGGTTCATTACTACAGGTCTTGTACGAGGTCTTCTTCCTAACCATCTGCTTCTACCAGCTTTACCAGAAACGATAAGTTGGTGATCAGAGTTAGATACAGCACCAATGGTGGCCATACATTCAGACAAAATCATTCTCGTTTCACCTGAAGGAAGTTTGATGATGGCAAATTTTCCATCTCTCGCCATTAATTGAGCAAATGTTCCAGCACTTCGAGCCATAACAGCTCCGCGTCCTGGTCTTAACTCAATACACGATATGATTGTACCTAATGGAATTGCTTTTAGGGGTAACGCATTTCCTATATCTGGAGTAGCATTCTCACCCGATGAAAGCTTCTGGCCTACTTGTAAGCCATTTTGAGCAATGATGTAACGTTTCTCACCATCAGTATACTGCAATAAGGCAATAAACGCTGTTCTATTCGGATCGTACTGAATAGAAAGCACCTCTGCCTCGATGTTTTGTTTTTCTCTCTTAAAATCGATAATTCTATATCGTCTTTTATGACCACCACCTCTGTGAGAGGTTGTCATTTTTCCTTCGCTATTTCTACCTCCAGACTTCTTTAAAGGCGCTAAAAGCGACTTTTCAGGCTTTGATTCGGTAAGGGCGTCGAAGCCGTTAACCACTTTAAAGCGTTGTCCAGGAGTAATAGGTTTTAGTTTTCTAACAGCCATGATTCTGTTTTATAGATTACTGTAAAAATCAATAATGTCTCCTTCAGCCACATCTACGATCGCCTTTTTCTTGGCTACCGTTTTTCCGTGTTGAATTCCGGTTTTTGTATATCTTGTCTTTCTTACAGGAGCTACATTCATTGTTCTCACCTTCTCTACAGTTACTCCGTAAGTTTTCTCAACCGCTTCTTTGATTTGAAGCTTGTTTGAGTTAGGGTTAACGTAAAACCCATATCTGTTAAATAACTCGCTGTCTGCGGTCATTTTTTCAGTAATGATTGGTTTTAATAAAATATTCATATCCCTATTGTTTATTTAATGTTGACTCTAATCCTTCTAATGCGCTTTCTGCAATTACCAATGTATTAGCATCTAAAATTTTATAGGTGTTTACATTTGAAGATGTAATCACGTTAGATGATTGTACATTTCTAGCCGACAAATACACATTTTGATCTACGCTTGATACCACAAACAAAGATTTTGAATCACTCAAGCCTAAAGCTCCTAATAGTGCTACAAAAGATTTTGTCTTAGGCGCATCGAAGTTAAAGTCTTCAATCACCTTGATTTCATTTCCTTTAGACTTCAAGCTTAGAGCTGATTTACGAGCCAAACGTTTAACGTTCTTATTTAATTTATGCTGGTAGCTTCTTGGTCTAGGACCGAAAATTCTACCTCCACCTCTAAAAACAGGTGATTTGATACTACCGGCACGTGCTGTACCTGTACCTTTTTGCTTCTTGATTTTTCTAGTACTTCCTACGATTTCACCTCGTTCTTTAGCCTTGTGCGTTCCTTGACGCTGATGCGCAAGGTATTGTTTTACATCTAAGTAAATCGCATGCTCATTTGGCTCAATACCAAAAATTGAATCCGACAGCTCGACTTTACGACCTGTACCTTTTCCGTTAATATCGATTACTTCAACTTTCATTATTTCTCAATAATTACGTAGGCGTTTTTGTGTCCTGGAACACAACCTTTAACAACCAACAAATTTTTATCTGCAATAACTTTGACTACTTTTAGGTTTTGAACAGTAACACGCTCACCACCCATTCTTCCACCCATTCGCATTCCCTTGAAAACACGAGCAGGATAAGAAGCTGCACCAATTGATCCAGGAGCTCTCAGTCTATTGTGCTGTCCATGTGTTGCCTGACCAACTCCAGCAAAGCCGTGTCTTTTAACAACACCTTGGAATCCTTTTCCTTTAGACGTTCCAACCACGTCAACAAATTCTCCTTCTGTAAAGAGCTCAACATCAATTTGATCTCCCATTTGGTAATCACCCTCAAAATCACGAAACTCGACAACTTTTTTCTTTGGAGAGGTACCTGCTTTTTTAAAATGGCCTTGTTCAGCCTTTGTGGTACGTTTCTCTGCCTTGTCATCGAAACCAAGCTGTAAGGCTGAATAGCCATCTAGCTCTTCGGTTCTGACTTGGGTAACCACACAAGGACCAGCCTCAATGATTGTGCATGGAATGTTCTTTCCATTCTCATCAAAGATGCTCGTCATGCCGATTTTTTTTCCTATTAACCCAGACATATGTATTTATTCAATTTATATTTAAAAAAATTGGGGTCAAGAAAATGCTGTAACCCCAGATATTTTCTTTCACCGTTTTTCTCAAACCATCGTTTGAGACATGTTTGCGGCCTCATGGCCAATTTTCAATTACACCTTAATCTCTACTTCTACACCACTTGGCAATTCCAGCTTCATCAAAGCATCAATTGTTTTTGATGAAGAACTGTAAATATCAAGCAATCTCTTGTAAGAACTAAGTTGAAATTGCTCTCTCGATTTTTTGTTCACGTGCGGTGATCTCAAAACCGTGAATATTTTCTTGTTCGTCGGTAATGGAATTGGACCTGTAACAACAGCTCCAGTTGTCTTTACCGTCTTAACGATTTTTTCTGCTGACTTATCAACTAAATTGTAATCGTATGATTTTAATTTTATTCTAATTTTTTGACTCATCTTCTCAATCGTTTATTAGTCGTTACCTCCTTTTGCCGCTTTGATTACCTCTTCAGCAATGTTTGGAGGAGTTTCAGCGTAGTGTGCAAATTCCATCGTAGATGTGGCTCTACCAGAAGAAAGTGTTCTAAGCGATGTAACGTATCCGAACATCTCTGATAAAGGAACCTCAGCTTTAACCACTTTAGAACCTGAACGCTCATCCATACTGTTCACTTGTCCTCTTCTTCTATTCAAATCTCCCACGATATCGCCCATATTTTCTTCAGGAGTCAAAACTTCTAATTTCATAATAGGTTCCATGATGATCGCACGAGCAGCTTTAGCAGCAGCCTTATATCCTAGCTTTGCAGCCAACTCGAAAGACAATGAGTCAGAATCTACGGGATGGAAAGAACCATCCTTAAGTGTCACTTTCATGCTATCCATCTCAAATCCAGCAAGTGGACCATTCTTCATAGCTTCTTTAAAACCTTTCTCGACAGAAGGGATGTATTCTTTAGGAACATTACCTCCTTTAATTTGATTAACAAACTCAAGACCAGCCTTACCTTCTTCTGCAGGCTCCATAACAAATACGATATCTGCGAATTTACCACGTCCACCTGACTGTTTTTTGTAAACCTCACGGTGATCAGCAGTAGCGGTAATAGCTTCTTTATACTCCACCTGTGGTTGACCTTGGTTGACCTCTACCTTGAATTCTCTTTTCAAACGGTCAACAATAATATCTAAGTGAAGCTCACCCATACCAGAAATAATAGTCTGTCCAGAGGCTTCATCTGTTTTCACAGTGAAAGTAGGATCTTCTTCAGCTAATTTCGCAAGGGCCATACCCAATTTATCGACATCAGCCTTGGTTTTTGGTTCAACTGCGATACCAATTACAGGATCAGGGAAATCCATACTCTCTAGTACAATCGGATTTTTCTCATCTGATAGGGTATCACCAGTTTTAATATCTTTAAATCCAACAGCTGCACCAATATCTCCAGCAGAAATGCTTTCAATGGCATTCTGTTTGTTGGAGTGCATCTGATAAATTCTTGAAATACGTTCTTTATTTCCAGATCGGTTGTTCAACACGTATGACCCGGCATTCAAAGTACCTGAATACGCTCTAAAGAAAGCTAAACGTCCAACAAAAGGATCTGTCGCAATTTTAAAAGCTAAAGCAGCAAATGGATCTGCAGGATTTGGTTTTCTTGAAGTCTCATCTCCTGTATCAGGATTAGTACCTACGATAGCATCCTTATCTAAAGGCGAAGGCAGGTATCTACATACAGCATCTAACAAGAATTGAACTCCCTTGTTCTTAAAAGCAGAACCACATACCATAGGAATAATACTCATATCCATAACGGCAGCACGCAATGCAGCATGCACCTCTTCTTCAGTGATAGAGTCTTCATCCTCGAAGAATTTCTCCATTAAGTTTTCATCGTACTCCGCTACAGCTTCTATAAGCTCTGCTCTGTACTGATGAACCTCATCTTTCATTTCTTCAGGAATATCGATAACGTCGAATGTCGACCCGAAATTATCCTCGTGCCAAACGATAGCTCTGTTTTTAACTAAGTCTACTATTCCTTTAAAGTCTGCCTCGTCTCCAATCGGTAAAACAATAGGAACAGCATTAGACTTTAACATTTCTCTTACCTGCTTACAAACATTCAAGAAGTTCGAGCCTTGACGGTCCATCTTGTTTACAAATCCCATTCTTGGAACTTTGTAGTTGTCTGCAAGTCTCCAGTTCGTCTCAGATTGAGGTTCTACACCATCAACAGCTGAAAATAAAAACACTAAACCATCAAGTACCCTTAATGATCTGTTTACCTCAACCGTAAAATCAACGTGTCCTGGAGTATCGATAATATTAAAGTGATAACCTTTAGCATCTGCTGTTGGCTGACCGTTTTCAGTTGGGAAATTCCATGTACAGGTTGTAGCGGCAGATGTAATGGTAATTCCTCTTTCCTGCTCTTGCTCCATCCAGTCCATTGTTGCAGCGCCGTCGTGTACTTCACCAATTTTGTGACTTACTCCTGTGTAGAATAATATTCGTTCAGTTGTAGTGGTCTTTCCGGCATCTATGTGAGCCGCAATTCCAATATTTCTTGTGTATTTTAAATCTCTTGCCATGATCTACTTAAAATCTAAAATGTGAGAATGCTTTGTTGGCCTCTGCCATTTTGTGCGTATCTACTCTCTTCTTAACTGCAGCGCCTTCTTCTTTTGCAGCTGCTAGAATTTCAGCCGCTAAACGTTGAGCCATTGACTTTTCGTTTCGCTTGCGCGCAAAACTGATAAGCCATTTCATTGCAGTAGATATTTTTCGATCAGGACGAATAGGCATAGGAATTTGAAAAGTTGCTCCACCCACTCTTCTCGAGCGAACTTCAACGTGAGGCATTACATTACCTAAGGCGTCTTTCCAAATTTCTAATCCCGACTTTTCGTCATCAGTCTTTCTTTCGTTTACAACGTCTATTGCGTCATAAAATATTTTGAAGGCCACGGATTTTTTTCCGTCCCACATCATCATATTCACAAATCTAGTTACCAGTTGATCTCCAAACTTTGGATCTGGTAAGATAGGTCGTTTTTTTGCTTGTCTTTTTCTCATGATTTGGTACTACTTATTTTTTTGGTCGTTTTGCTCCGTACTTAGATCTTCTCTGCGTACGTCCTTCAACACCTGCTGTATCAAGTGCACCTCTAATGATATGATAACGAACTCCAGGCAAGTCCTTAACTCTTCCTCCTCTTACCAATACTATCGAGTGCTCTTGGAGATTGTGTCCTTCACCTGGGATGTAAGCGTTAACCTCTTTTCCGTTGGTCAACCTTACCCTTGCAACCTTTCTCATCGCTGAGTTCGGTTTTTTCGGTGTTGTCGTGTAAACACGCGTACAAACACCTCTTCTTTGAGGACAAGAATCCAAAGCAGCCGATTTACTCTTCTTGGTTATAGAGTGTCTACCTTTTCTAACTAATTGTGATATTGTTGGCATTAAATAAATATATTTTCCCTCAATTTTGGGGCTGCAAATGTATACATTAATATCAATAATTCAAATCATTTGAAAACTTTATTTGAGGGATTTTGAAAAGTTTCACAAAAAGCATTTATTAAGGTCTCCTCTGATTTAAATAATTTGCCAACTCAACAATACAAATCACAACGCCAAAATGTAAGTTTTGTTCATACTGCGAAAAATGAAATTTATATCAATGAAATATGAACTTTGTCGTGTATTTAACACTTTTTATCTAGGATATCCTCAAAAAACTTGAACTACGTTAATTAAAAGTAAAATAATTTTGGATTATTAACGCAATTTTAAGATTTTTACATTTAGCTAATTCAAATAATTAAAAAATGAAAACAAAACTCAATGGAATCTTAACGCTATTTTTAGCGTTGATTGTGCAAGTTGCTTTTGCACAAGAGAAGACGGTTTCCGGTACGGTAACAGACTCTGATGGTCTGCCTTTACCTGGTGTGAATATCGTCGTTGATGGTACTATTAATGGTACGCAGACTGACTTTGATGGTAATTATTCAATTACTGCAAGTGTTGGTGATGTTTTGATTTACTCTTACATCGGACAACAAGAGGAATCAAGAACAGTAGGTGCGAGCAATACCATTAATGTACAAATGCAAGAGGATGCAACTGCTCTTGAAGAGGTAATTGTAACTGCCCAGGGTATTAAAAGAGAGAAGCAAGCTCTTGGATATGCTATTTCCTCAGTAGGTGAAGAGCAAATCGCTCAAAGAACTGAAGGTGATATAGGACGTGTCTTAAGAGGTAAAGCTTCTGGGGTTAATATTACTCAGCAAAGTGGTATTTCTGGTTCTGGAACAAACATCGTTATTCGAGGTTTACAATCTTTCAGCCAAAATAACCAGCCGTTATTTATTGTTGATGGTGTTCCTTTCGCTAGTGGCACTAACGCTCAAGGTTCATTCGTTGATGGTAACAATGGTTCATCTCGTTTCTTAGACTTAGATCCTAACTCTATTGAGAGTGTTCAGGTTCTTAAAGGTCTTTCTGCTGCTACTCTATACGGAGAGCAAGGTAAGAACGGGGTTATCCTTATTACTACAAAAAGTGGAGCTTCAGGTGCTGTTAAGAAGAAAAACGAGATTACGGTAACGCAATCTTACTTCTTTAACGAAATCGCATCTTTGGCAGACTACCAAAACGAATACGGTAACGGATTTGACCAGAAGTTCGGATGGTTCTTCTCTAACTGGGGTCCTTCTTTCAGAAAAGGCGGATCAACAGGTTGGGGTAACGCATCAAACTTCCCTTCAGTTTATCAATTAGACACAAACGACGGAACAATCCTTCACCCTTATTCAACTGCTGGTGCTGCGACAGGTATTCCTGCTGCATTCCCAGAATTACAAGGAGCTAGATATAAGTGGCAACCGTACAACTCAGTAGGTGGTTTCTTTAGAACTGGAACGGTAAGTAACACTTCGATTAACGCAGGTGGTACTTCTCAGGACGGTAAAGTTTCTTATAACGCGAGTTTTGGTCATTTAGAAGATAAAGGCTTTACTCCAGGTAACAAACTATTGAGAAACAATATCTCTGTTGGTGGACGTGCTCAGTTATCAAATAACTTCACAGTAGCTGGTACGATGAACTACTCGAGAACTTCATTTAAGTCTCCTCCAGTAGCAGCATCTTACGGTTCTAACGTAGGTGGATCAGGTCAGTCAGTTTTCGGTAACATTATATATACACCGAGATCTGTAGATTTAAATGGTCTTCCTTTCCAGAACCCAATCACAGGTGGTTCGACTTACTATCGTCAGAACAACTCTATCCAGCACCCGTTATGGACAGTTAACAATGCGGCAAACATCCAAACTACAAACAGAGCATTTGGACAAATGACTGCAACATTTAACTTCAACGATAACTTAAACCTTCTATATCGTTTTGGATATGACGTTTACAACGAAAGAAACGTAAACTACCAAAACAGAGGAGGTATCGGAACAACTGCTGTTACACGTTCAGGTGTTTATGACACTTGGGATAATAACAACAGAATCTGGGATCACTCTATCATCTTAACAGGTGACTATGATATTACAGAGAAGTTAGATATGACATTCAACGTTGGTGCTACATCACGTTCATCTAACTACGACAGACAAGGTGTTTCTTCATCTAGTCAGAATGTATTTGGAGTTCTTAGACACTTTAACTTTGACAACCAAGATGAAATTCAGTTTACTACATACAAGAACATCTTAGGAGCTTATGCTCAGGCAGATTTCGGATATGATAGAATTCTTTACTTCACAGTTAACGGACGTAATGATTGGGTATCTAACCAAGCTGTAGAAAACAGACAGTTATTCTACAAAGGTGGATCTTTAGCATTCATTCCTTCAACTGCATTCCCTTCAATCAAAAGTGAGAATGGAATCAACAACTTAAAAGTAAGAGCTGGATACGGTGAATCAGCTGGTTTTGCTACCGGATTCCCAACCTCGGTTAACTTAAGCTTAAACACTCAAGCATTCGAAGACGATGCAAGAGGAACGATTGTAACAAACTCAGTATCTAACACAGTAGCTAACCCAGGTATTCTTCCAGAGCGTTACCGTGAAATAGAAGCTGGTTTAGAAGCGAGCTTATACAAAAACAAGATTAGCATCGACTTATCTATCTACAAGCGTTTTACAGAAGACTTAATCATTAACAGACCTCTTGACCCATCAACTGGTGGTACCACAATCCAAACTAACATTGGAGAAATCGAGGGTAATGGTGTTGAATTAGACTTAGGTATTAACCTTGTTAGAACTGAGGACTTCTCTTGGGACATCAACGCTAACTATAACCAAAACGAATCGATCGTAACAGATCTTGGTGCAGATACAGATATCATCGTTTATGCTGGATTCACAAACCAAGGTAACGCTGCGATTCCAAATCAACCTCTTGGTGTAATGGTTGGTAGTAGAGTTAAAAGAGGTCCTAACGGAGAGCTTTCTGTTGCTGCTAACGGTAACTACATTAGTGAAGCACAAGATCCTGATACAGGATTAATTCCTGTAGTTGGTAATCCAACTCCAGACTTCATCCTAAACGTTGGAAATACTATTTCTTACAAAGGACTTAACTTCTCATTCTTGTTCAACCACGTACAAGGTGGAGATTTATATGCACAGACTACACAAACTCTATTAGGTAGAGGTCTTATTACTGAGACTATAGATCGTGAGAATACTTATATCTTACCAGGTATCGGTCCTGACGGTCAGCCTAATACAACGCAGATCAACAACTCTGACTTCTATTTCTCAAACGTTCTTTACGGACCAGTAGAATTAGGTGTTTATGATGCAACTGCGTTACGTTTACAAGAGGTATCTTTAGGATATAGCTTACCTTCTAGCTTATTAGAGAAAACACCATTTGGTTCATTAAGTTTCACTCTTTCAGGATTTAACTTATGGTACAAGGCGTTCAATATGCCTGATGGTGCTAACTTCGATCCTAACGTAGCAGGTTTAGGTGTAGGTAATGGACAAGGGTTTGAGTACCTTAACGGTCCTTCATCAAAACGTTACGGATTAAGTGTTAAAGCTTCATTCTAATCATAAAACATTTATTAGTAAATCATTATGAAAAATTTATTTAAAATATTAAGTGTAGTTGCGATTGTTGGAGCATTAAGCTTACAGTCGTGCGAGACTACAGAACTAGATCTTAGGGAAAACCCTAACGCTCTGTCAAAAGATCAGGCGAGTCCTGACTTCTTGATGAACCAGATCCAATTAAGCTTTGCTGGTTGGGTTGAGAGTTTCGGTAATATCGGTGCTGAATTAGCCCGTATAGATTACCACTCTGGTAGAACTTATGAGAATAACTTCTCTCCTTCTACATTTAGTGGAAGATGGTCAACAGCTTACGCTGGGATGTTCGAGGACATCAAGGCCTTAACTCCATTAGCAGAAGAAGGTGGATTAGACACGCACTTAGGAATTTCAAAATTCATTAAGGCGTATGTTGCCATTACTTTAGTTGATTACTTTGGAGATGTTCCTTTCTCTGAAGCAAACTTAGGTGGTGAAAACTTCAACCCAGCTGCTGATGCCGGTTCAACTGTTTATGCATCTGCAATGGCTCTTATTGACGAAGCTATCGGTCACTTTAATGCTGGAGGTCCTGCTGTAGCAAACGACTTCTATTACAGTGGAGATAGTGATGCTTGGGTTAAGGCGTGTAATACACTAAAACTAAAAGCGTTAATGACTTCAAGATTGGTTGATTCAGGAGCAGTTTCTGCTTTCAACTCAATCATCTCTGGAGGAAATTACATTGCTAGCTCTGATGACGATATGCAATTTACTTGGGGTGTTGAAGCACTTCAACCAGATTCACGTCACCCGAGATATAGTAGTGACTATACAGCGACTGGTGGTGGATACTACCAATCAATTCACTTGATGAATTATATGTTAGAAAATGACGATCCAAGAAGACGTTACTACTTCTACCGTCAAGTTTCTGTAACTCCAGGTCAAGACGGTTCAGCACCAGCTCTTGAAACACTTGGATGTTCATTACAAGAAGCTCCTGCGCACTATGACGGTTTCCCATTCTGCGGATTACCTGATGGTTACTGGGGAAGAGATCACGGAAATGACGAAGGTATTCCACCAGATGGATTCTTGAGAACACTTCACGGAGTTTATCCTGCTGCTGGTCGTTTCGACGATTCAACATTTGAAGGTTCA
>Ga0213859_10000012_pt1 | contig 77103 bp, 106 predicted proteins | sample PICome_2_FD_160133 | JGI IMG/M metagenome (GOLD analysis project Ga0213859, IMG submission 160133) | Coastal seawater microbial communities near Pivers Island, North Carolina, United States - PICO304 | ecosystem: Environmental > Aquatic > Marine > Coastal | place: USA: North Carolina...
TTTATGCCAACCTTCTTTGCAAAGACTTCGATTGGCATTTCTTTTGACATTTTCGCCATGATTTACCTCGGCATTCCTTTTGCTACTTTACCTCTTCGCATCTTTTTCATGATGCTTCTTTCCATGTTTTCTTCGATTGCATCTTCCCAAATTTGACGATTACTCTCAGAAGACTCTTTCATGTCATCTAGTTTATCCTTCAAATGACTAATTTCATAATAATGATTCATTCTTTGTGATGAATAATTATATTCTGCTCTTTCGTCACCGTTTTTCTGTGCTATTTTTATTTTATCACTTAACTTTTGAGCAGCAGCTCTTTCTCTTTCAATTTTCTGTTTGATTTGTTCTCTTTTTCTTTTGAGTCGTTCTTTTTTTGGGTCTACATCTTCGTTGTGCATGGTGACATCTGACATACCGCCACCATCTAACATGTTCTTCTTAATTGACTTATCAAATATGTAATCGACAACTGCGGTGAAACCTCTCATGTCTGTATCTGATACTGCAAACCCACCTGAAATCTTTTCTAGTTTTGCACCAACTTTCTTAGTGACTACTTTTAGATGTTTCTCTAAAGTCTTGTCTTTGATGTTTGTGAATTTTAGTTTCTTCTCTTCTTCTAAGAATTCTACCTTTTGTTCTCCGATGAGTCTATATGTGTCCATTAGGTTAGTAGATTCCATTCTCATCTTATTGTTCAATGCACCAATCAGTGATAATACTTTCTGTTGCATTTTCAATATAGATTCATAGTAAGAATTATACTTACCATCTGCTAATTCTTTGTCGCCCATTTTTGCAATTTTGAAGTAATCTTTCTTCATCTTCTCTGCATCTTTTGATAACTTCTTAACTGCGTTTACTTCTTGTTGAGTGACTTCTTGTATGATTTCTTCTTTTATACCTGCTTGTCTCATCATCTTCACTATATTTTTATCGGTTTGAAGTTTAACCTTAGTGTTATCTGCAAGTGCTTTTACCATAAGTTCAAAACCTTTAGGGTTTTGTTTCTGCATCCCTTTAGCAACTTGAATACCGGTCATGTTTAATAACTTTGCGACACCGTATTGAAACTCTTTGTCACCTTTAGTATTGAATGCTTTATCAATCATATTCAAGGCAGAAGCTTCTTGTAGGTTTGCACCTTCAGGTGTGTAGTCCATGTTTAAAAGTTCTTTGACTTTACCGAATGCTTCTTTGTATCTTCTACCTGATTGAGTGTTCATAGTGTATAGTAATTCGATTACTTCGTCTTTCTCTTTATCAGAAAGTCTATTGATTATACTACCATACTTCTTGAATATATCTGAACCTTTACCTTCTTCTACTGACTCAACTGGCACTTCTTTGTAACCATCTGCTTTGTATTTCTTTATCTTATCTTCATTACCTTTTCTTCTCATACTGACACCATGAGTGCCGTGAGAATCGGTCTTTCTTAACTTGATGAAAAGATGTCTATCTTTTTTTGGTGTTGCAAACTGTTTGACTAAATCATCTCTGCCATAAAATGAACCTTCTGAGATGTCATCGTATTCGTGTATTACACCTTCGTTTGCGTATTTTAATGCGAACTGAACTTCTTTTGATTTGAGAACTTTATCTCCGTAGAACTTTTTAATTTCTTGAGCAGCAGTCGTCATTGCACCCTCTAAATCGAGTGCAACGGTTACTGCCTTTCTAATCGTAGCATCTTTAACTGGATTTCTTCTGAAATATGCGGAAATTTCTCTGCCAGTTAGTTTAGATTTACCGTGAGGACCAAGGGGGTTGACCTTACCGTCTTTATCTAAAACCTTTTTTGCTTCGTGAAATAAGTTCATACTTACCCTCTTTGTCTTTCTTTGGGTGGTACTGCTTTTCTAGCGTCTGCTTTTGCCTTTGCAACAGTTGAATCTTTATAGAATTTTGCTTTTGAATTAAATTCTGCTCTGTATTTTTGAACAGCGTCAATTGCTCTTTCTTCTGCATCTTCATTAGGAGCAGTCGCTTCATCGTTGTATGCTTTGTTTAGTTTTTTTGCGATTTGAAGTAATGCGTTATAACCAACCTTTTCTTTGTTGTCTGAACCTGAATCTTTATTATCAGGTCCGTCATCTTTTCCTACTGCCTTTCTGATACCTGAACTATCTTTTCCTGCATCAGGTATTCTGACATTACCAATGATTTCATTGATAAGTTCTATGTCATATTTTTCTAGAATCGGAAGTAAATCATTCATGAGTTCTTCTTTTTTCATGCCGGATTCGTCATCTTGCATCTTTCTGATTCTATCTTTCTTTCTCTGTTCTGCATCTTTAAGTTTTTGATTTGCATCTTTTACTGACTTCTGCATATCTTTTCTGACTTGATAGATAGATTTCTTTTCAGGTTTGCCAGACATCATGGTTGTTTCTTTGACATCTTTTTCTTTGATTTCTTTTTTCTTAGGGTCTTTTTCGAGTTCTTCAACTTCTTGCACATCGTATTTTCTACCTGCACAGACGAATGATTTTTCACCCTTTTCTTTTGCTTGAGAAAGTGCGAGTGTAAATTTATTACCCTCTTTCTTCATTGCTTGTTTGATTGCGTTTCTTCTTTTGTGAAGATACTCATCTGAGGAATCTGTATCACCATCGTTGTCGATATCAGCATCTGCTTTTCCGACTGGATCCAATTTCTTTTCTTCGATTGTTTCTTCTTTAAGTTCTGGATGTGAATCTTCGATGTCGTCTGCTGACATGCCTCTCGCCATCATAAACTTTCTTAGACTTTTCTTGTCACCAACAACATGTGCTTCGTCATCACCTGGTTTAGGTTTTTGAAGTCTTACACCTGCTTTCTTAGCAAGAGGCATAAGTTTCTTCTCAGAACCAGGAACAATTTGCATTGCAACTTTAAGTTCTGATAACTCGATTACATTTTTTGAGGCGTCAAGAATTGATTGTGATAATTCTTTGATTGACATTATAGTTCCCCTTTGTCAAAGTAAGTGAATAGTTTTTCCTTACCTTGTTCGTTAAGTCTTAGTGTTTTTGCTAGTCGACCTAGCATATTTCTTTCTGTTAATTTTTCAATGGACTTTTCAAGAGGTTGATTCTGTTCTGCGATTTGTTGTTCTACTTCTCTTAATTCACCCTGTAAACGAGCTCTTTTCTCTTCTAAAGTTTCTTCAACAACTTGTTCTGAATCAAAACTATTAAGTTCTTCTTCTATTTCACGATTAAGAATGTCATCAGCAGACTCTTCTACTTCGACTTCTTTTGTTTCTTCAACAATAGTTTTCTCTTCACTCTTGGTAAAGTTTCTGACTTCTGCTAACTTATCTTTCCAACTTTCTTGTGCCATAATACATTATTTATATGTTCTCGATTCTCACTACGAGATTATTGTTACCTTTTATCAGTCTATGATATGTTTCCTTAGGGATCCAATAGTCATGACCAACCCTCAATTCTTTGGGTAATTCATCATCCATTTGTAGTTTCCAATTATCACCACTAAGAATGTGAACTGTCCTGTTTTTCGTGTCACGATGCCAGACAAGTTCTTCATCATTTACATTCTCTTCGAATGTTCTGATTAGATATTCTCTCTCTGTTCCGTGTTGTATTTGTTTTGTTTCTTTATAAGGTTTCACTTTATTATATAGTGACTACCAATAGAAACTTCCTCCGCCTGATAAACCTAGTTGTTTTGCATATCGAGGAAGTCTACATGACCAGTAACCTGGTGTAGTCTTATCATTTGCTGTATCACAATTATGTCGAGCAACATAAGATGCTCTCGCTTTAGGGTCGCTGAACTTAACAGATAGACCTGATGTATCGCCGAATGTGACTTTCTTTACTTTATCACCATCTTTGACATAGACATAAAACTTTTTAGGACCACCTTTCTTAGGTTTCCCTATGGGTTTATCTTCTTCTTCGGTCATCTCCATCATAGGGCAGTCTAAAGGTACAAGATTACCCTCGTATACTTCATACTCTCCCAAATCAGTCTCTAATATATGACCATCTATTTCTGTCAATCTATATTTGCGTTCTGCAACAAGTTTTCTTGCCTCTTTTATAACTTCAAAATACATCATTGAACCCAATCTAAAAGGATTGTCTAAGAGATTTGTGCCATTTTCTTGCATCTCTTTAAGTGTTTCATCTATTGCGATGTCTTTGAATGTTTGAATCTTCATACTTTTGTTTTTAATGGTATTGCTTTTGCGTTTGCTTTGTCTGTAGGTTTAGATTTACCTTTCGACATTTCTTTTTGTCTTACGACTTTCAATAACTTTTTGGCAATCTTTGATATAACTTTTGTCTTTTTATCGAGTATCTTTTCGAGTGCTTTCTTTTGACCCATACCCAAATCTGCTTTGTTTTTACCTTTGAGTATTCTACTTGCAAGTTTGTTTCTTGCTTGTTTTCTTGCCCTCTTCATTAACTTTTTAGGGTCGAGAATTTTTTTCTTCATCGCTTTCTTTCTTGCAAAGGCAATCTTAGCACGATTCTTTCTCATTGCTCGTTTCTTTTTGATACGAGTTTGTATAGAATCTGCTTCTTGTAGCGTAGGTTCTTCTATAAATTCTCTAAATGATTTCATCAATCTCTTTCCATATCTATGACACCATCGTAATATCCTCTTTCGATACCACCAATGTAATTAAATATTGCCTGTTCAGCATCTCTTAGACTTTGATGTATTGCATGTGGGTTTCCTCTTTGAGCAGTTCCACCTGTTTCAGCAGTGTATTGCATATTATCTTGCATTTTTGCAATTTTAATAATTGCACTATGCATGGTCTTTAAAGCTTTGATTTCTTTGTTTTTATTAAACTCTTTACCTTCAAACTTTGTAGGTTTATAATTAGCAATTCTTGCTTCGTTTAAATTTTCGAGTTTTTCGTCTAGTTTCTCGTCTAGTTGATATTGTTTAAATGATTTCATTATGAGCCCCCTACTTTAGCGGCGAGGTCTTTATCTGCCCCACCCCATGTGCCTTTTGATTTAGTGACAAAGGAATTCACCCTTGCATAACCCCATTGTTGTGGGTTAGTGCCAGGTCTGTGACCTGTTCTCCAGGCGGCGACACCTCTTTTGAATACTTGTTTGAGTATTCCTAGTGGCATGCCAGATTTCTCTGCTTTCTTTTTTAATCCTTCGTCTGAGTCTTCTTCGATTTCTAGTTCTTCTTTTGCTTCGTTCAATGACTTATCAAACACTTCTATCTCTTCATTGTAAGGATAACCTTCTAGTGGGTTGCCAAATACCTGTGAAAAATGTTTCTTTGCGTTTTCTGTTTGAACCTTTTGTGCGTCCTTAATGAACTTATCGACCTCTTGACCAGGTGTGTCTGTTTGATATGCTGTTCTCATTTCATCAGTTCCTAATTCGTGTGGTTTGTTACTAGAATTTCCGTTCATAAATCTATTTATGTCTTACAAGGTGCTTATACCTCTTAACATTACCAGATATTCTAGGATTACATTCATTCAAATGTGTCGCATGTATATCCCAATCCCATGCTATATCCATCGCCATAGAGATTCTAGGTTGAGGAGACTTGTTAAGTTTAACTTCATGTGAAACCATACTTCCAAGAACTTGTAATTGACCCTTAACATTCTGTAAAGGTTTGTATTTAAAATCTGTTTCACATGAGTTGAACCATGTATACGAAGGTTCTTCCCCCTGTATGAATACTGAACATGCATAAAAATTTTCAGATATCATATCTTTAGTTTCTTCTTTTTGATGTTCTTCGGGGTCGAAGTGTTCATGTTTGTGCAATCTTTCCCCCTGTCTCAACACATTGAACCAGCAAGATGCGAATAGTTCTTCTCTTGTATTGAATTGAGGTAGATTCATTATACGATTTTCTATGTTGAATGCTTTGATTTCTGGATGATACAACCAGTTGTAGACTGTATGTTGAGCAGTAAGACCTGAATAACCTGAAGGGTCTTTTTTCTCTTTGATATTTGGATTGTGTATCTTTAGAATTTCTTTTTCATTACGAAGAACAATCTTTGCAATCTCATCGCATTCTTCTTCTGTAAAGAAATTATCATGAACGGTATGATAACCTAGATGATAACTTAAAGGTAAGTCACCTTTCAACATAATATAACCTAAAATTTATTTGTTTCTATTCTTATTTATTGATTGTCTTGCCAGTTGAGCTATTCTCTTTTGATGTGCTTTTTGTTTTGACTGTTCTTTCTTTCTTAATTTATCTGCAAGTCTTTCTTCACCCATAGCGAGTGTTGATAATTGATTGATAATAATTTGTAGTGTGCTTGGACTCATTGTCGATAACACTTGCATCTGTTGTTTAGTTAAACCTTTAACTTTTCTCAATGCTTTTTTGACATCTACTGCTTCTGTTAATTCGTCACCCATTTTTAGAAATAGAGTTCCTTTCTTTTGTTTCTTATCTGAAACAGTCATACCTGCCATTCTAGCAAACTGATTGATTAGACCAACACCATCAGAAGGTCTCTTAGAATACATGTTTTCCATTTTCTTTTGTAATTCTTTTGCAACTGTTTTTATGATTTGATGTGCAGGTGCAACCATTCTACCTTCTTCGACATAATACTTAGAATCTTCTGGATTAGGTAGAGTATCTTCTGGAACACAATTAGGAACCATTTTGTTTCCTTTCTTTTTCATACCAACTTTCTTATAACCATCCCAACATGCCTCATTTGCATCGTCTTCGCCAAACATCTTCTGATACTTCTTAGTATGTTTAGAAGGTTTAGTCTTTGCACCTGCATCACCTGGTGCTGGTTTGTATGCATTTGGGTTGTCATCATCCATACTTGCACCCTTTTTAAAGTGTGCATCTCTAGCGCTCTTTTTATCTTTATCGACACCTTTGTAGTATTTCTTAGGTTGTGTTCCTTTCTTATCGTCTACATCGGGGTCTTGAGCGACTCTTCTAAGTTTTTCTCTGAGTTGTGTTAATCTATCCATGACTCTTTTAATTTAGTATTTCTTTTTGATTTATATAATAGTTCTTGTTCTTTCCATTGAATCGCTTTTGTATTGCCAGGAAATTGTGAAGACCAAGACATAAGTTTTCCGTATAATCTATTTGCTTTATTATCTAGTTCTTTTATACCCTCGTCATTCTTAATCTCTACGAAATCTTTTCCGAATATCTTTTTATATTCGTTTGCGTTCTTTTGTGCTTTGTCCCAATCTTTCTGAACAATTTGAGGTGGGAGTTTTCTTGTTCTCATCTCATTTCTTTTTTGTGCATTGTTCAATGATGCGTTAACGAAGACCATTTTGTATTCATACCCTATGTTATCTAACATCTTCTTATACTTCTTAATCTTACTTGAATCAGCAGATGTTGTATCGAATATCAAACCTAATCTACCGTCTAAGTATGCATCTAAGTTCTTTGAGGTGATTGCTTTCGCCTTTGCACGAATTGGGTCAACTTTAGTAAAGTCTGCCTTTCTAAGGTCAAGTGTAAGACCTGCCTTCTTCAACCCATTCTCAAATGCTTTATCAGTGTTGACCATTTTCAACCCTAATGCTGGCAGTGCAAGTTTCTTTACAACTGTAGATTTACCTGAACCTGGACCACCTGATAAGAATACTGCTTTAAATACACCTGGGTCATATACACCCTCTGTAATTAAATCTTCTATCATGTAATCAGGTAGTTCACCCTCTTCCATGATACCCATTTCTTTACGAACTATCTTGTATAGTTTTTCTGCATCTGTTTTATTCTTTGTAGGGACACCTGAGATAAACCCTTTCATGTCACCTTTCTCTGCAAATGCTCTCATCTTACTTGCTGACATACCATCTACGCCATCTGATTCGGGGTCTCTCTCACCAGCACTGATAATTTCTATGTTATCGAACTTATAGAAACCATGTCTTGCTTTGACTGAGTTGTATTTCTTAATGAGTGTATCGAATTCTCTGATTCTATCTGACCCAACAACCATTGCAATTTCTTTATATCCTTGTCTGTATAATTCATTACAGATATCGAATACTGTTCTTGCATTAGCATTTGGCACTGCAACCTGTTTACCAAAAAACTTTTTAAGATACATTGTTTTTTGTTTGTGATTCAGTGGGTTCTTTTTCTTGTCGTTTGAATGTGATGTAAAGAGTAATGCATCACCCTTTAATTGTTTTGAAACTTTCTGTAGTCTGTTTACAAGTTTAGCATGACCTGTTGTAGGGGGATTGAAACGACCAAAAGTAAAGACTGCTTTTTTGCCCTTTGCTTCTGATAAAAATGCGTTAAATGATTTCATTATTTGTCCCAATTCTTTGCTACTGTAAAGTTATTTAGTGAAAACTCCATACGGTCTACGAGTTTAACTGCTTTACCTGTTTTATCAATCGCAACATAACCTTCTGGATTTACAGTCTTAAATCCATTGTCTGTTTTTACAAATGTTCCGATTGCTTTTGTTCTATTTAAACCTTTGATAATTACTTGTTTTGCATCTACAAGATTAGTCTGAAATACACCCAATGCAGTAATCATCTTCTTCAAACCTCTTATTTCTCTGATTACTTGTTCTTTGAGTTGTCTCTTTTGTTCTTTAGTCTTTTCCATTTTAACTTTGGCGATTACTTTATCATCAAAGTATTTACTGACATGATTGAGATACTCATTATATGAAGGATTGAATCGTGCATTTCTTACTAGACTGTTCATATAAGTCTTGTAGGTAGCACCTGGCGCTTTTGTAGATAACATTTCATTGACTTTTCTGAACTTAGTTAAATCATTTTTAGTTATTTGTCTGAATGTTTTACCGACTGTTGATAATGATTTAGTCACTAACACAGTTTCTTTTGCAGTCAATGTAGAATTACCTGATACATCTTTATAAGTTGCATCGTCCATCCAAATATCTCTACTAGAACCTAAACTTGAAATATCAGCACCAAAACTGGCGGACAAGTCGGCAATCGCACCACCAGTGTATGTGGTGTGCCAAACGATACCATACTTCGCCTGGTCGATTGCTTGTCCTAATTGAGATGATGCCATAGCGGCATACATGATAGTGTTAGGTTGAAAAGTAATATAGTCAACACCACCTATCTTCTTTGATTTCTTATCTGATTCAGTGAACATCAAGTCACCTTGAAGTATCTTATCACCCCATGATAACTTTGATAGAAATCTATACGACTCTAAGAATTTCTTTTCTAAATCACCTGATAGTTCTGATGCGTTCTTAATTTCTTGTTCTGAGGTGTAGAACAAAGGTTCTTTATTGAATAGTGATTTCTTTGCGACAAAGAATCTGCCGTCTTCTGGATTCTTACCTGCCCATATAGCAGGTGCGCCATCCCATTTAACAGTCATGTTTACTTGTTTGGGTGAATTACCTTTCATCATATCTCTGAGAGATTGTAGAAAGTTTATAGATGCACGACCACCATCAATACCATTGTTGATGATTTCGTCTTCTAAGTGTTCTAAATGTAGATTTTTGACTGCCATAACACTATTTATGTTTTTTACCAGTCTGCCTTATTGAATCTCTCCGTAAAGTATCTGAGGTCATTTTTACCTCTTTGTATATGCATATTGAGTTCTTCTAAAGTGATATCACCGTTTTGATATTTTGTAAGAGGATAACATTTGTAATCACGACATGCGCCAGGCCTATCACTATAGATAGTGCATCTACCATCATCGTTATTTAAAAACTGACACCCACCTTCATGGGGAAAGACCATCCATTTTCCGCCACTAGGACTAGTGGTTAATTCTATTGTTTGAATGATGTTTGAATCGTCTGGTCTGATTGCAACTCTTAGACCTGGTTTTATACAACATAGATTACACTGAATACATATATCACTAGAGTTCATAATGAAAACACTAGTTAATCGTTATCGCCAGGTAGATTTGTAGTATCTTCTCCGTTGTCTACGATAACTTGTATGTGGTCTCTATCTGCTATTAAAGCATCTCTCTTAGCAGTATGTGTTGCGACTACATCTGCAATTTCTGAATCAGTTGCTGTATTTTTCCACCAATATGACATATTGAACAAATAGTTTTCTTGGTCAGTTCCGTTAGAACCATCTAGGTCTGGATAGTCTGCTATAAAAGAATCATGCAATGCTTTATAACCGCCTGTACCTGTGTAACTCCATGTTCTACTAGTAATATTACCATCTGCATCATCGACACGATTCTCTAATAGATAAGTAATTTTATGAGTCACCCCACTAGAAGGATTCATCATATCGATTTGTCTTTGTTCTATTCCAACTCTATAGTCTAAGATTGATTTAATGTCTGAATATTGTCCCATGTTATCTCCATTTGGTATGAATATAACTATTTAGACAATCAGTTCTTTGATAAAGGTCTAGAATGTAGTTTTTTTTCTAGTGAATCGATTTTGACTTGTAGCATTTCTGCCTTGCGAAGTTCACCTGCTTGTTTAAGATTTCTAAGGTCTTTCTTGTATTGAACTTTTTTACTAATGATGTCAATAACTTCGCTTTGCTTTAAATTCTTCATAAATTTAGAATACAGACATCGTATGCCTCTTGGTCTGTAAACACCTCATTTGTATCTAAATTGATACATTTCTTCTTAGCACCTGACCACCCATACTCCTGATACATAAAGTTGTTTCTGGTTCTGGTTTGTGAGTCATCGCCATACAATAGATATTGATTTTGATAAAACAATTCAATATCATTTGATAATATATTTATATCATTATAAAGATTCTCTAATTCTATCAAGTCTCTAGTCGACCTGATTGCCATGGCATCGTATGTCAAATAACTATTATCTGCTGATGCTATACTCAACATGAATGTATCATCTACATCCCAATGAATAGAAAAATCTCTAGCACCATTATTTGATTTGAATTCCCACCTAGTAGATTCTCCTGTAAATTCACCAAACTTTACGAGATAACTTTCACCTGTGTCATAATGATTTTCATAATCTAACTGAACAAATTTATCGTCTATAATCTTATTGACTGAATGATATCTCTCAGTGATATATACATCTGAGTTATCAATAAGGTTATTGATAGTTATAATATACTCTGAACCATCAGAATCTAACAAGAGACCTTGACTTGTAGCAACTAGATTTTCATATCTATGAAGTCTGTAAAAGTTAAAGTCGTCTATTTGTTCTTCTGCTTGTGATACATTGATTATATCAAAAGTGATAGTATCAAAATCTTGACCTGATAAAATTGTATCAACAAAAGAATCATCTAACTGAACTGTAAAATTTGTATTGTATTCATTTTCTAAGACTTCTTCTACATCGAAGGTAGTTTTTAAGAACGATACTATTTTCTCAGCAACTGCTTGTAGAGTTTCGTTGCCATTTGCAATGTAATCTTCATAGAATGTGAACACATCTATGTCAAACTCTTCTTGTAATGCTAGAAGAACCTCATACACTTGACCTAAAACATTGACTGCTATTTCATCTGATTGACTACCACAACCTTCGCTTACTGAGATTGATACATCTGCCATTGCTTCAGTCACATAACCTGTAAACATAGTTGTAAATGGTGTGACATTTACATTAGCACCCATATCTGAATCATAATAGGGTGGAAAGTGATACATAACATACGCTTCGTTTACATAACCTAAATCATCATCGTATGCACCAACAGGAACTTCTGCTACTACTGGTCTATTAATAAAACATTGGTAAGACCAATTAACAATAGAGTTTGTATCTGCTTCATTAAATTTGTAAACTAAATCTTCTTCTACAGCAGAAGGTTCTCCATCGTCTTGTTGAAGATTCCAATTGTAGTCTACATAAACATTAGCACCAGATATGTATCCATCAATAACTCTGATGTTACCAAACGATGTGTTTGTTTGAACTGGTGGTGAACTAATATTAGACTCTTGAATGTCTAATACGCCTAGACTTGTACCCCCACCGCCACAGGCAGATAGAAGTATCACATTTAATAATATAATCGCATTTCTCATAATACAATCATTATAACTGATATTTAGGTATATTGTCTAGGGGTTTTTTGGCGTCCCTGGCAAGACTCGAACTTGCAACCTACTGCTTAGAAGGCAGTTGCTCTATCCTGTTGAGCTACAGAGACAGAAAGATTATGAGGTCACCCACCCAAAATAGAAAAGGAGAAGGAGAGTGACCCCAATTGTGCATATGAAACTATAGAGATTCCATATCCACTTTAGTAATTGACCGAATTCTCTCATAGAAAAAACTCTTTGTCTCTTGGAACATTGTGTAGTTTAGCGTATACTAAACTGTCATTAGTTTCTTTGAATAACTCTAGCGCCAAATCAGCAGCACAGGCATCATCGTATGATTTACCGCCTATGTTCCATTGTGTTTCAGCATAATCATCATTAAGATTTCTTGCAAAATGCCAATCATATAAAGTAAATGTTCCATACTTTGAATCGCCATTATCATCATGAACTTGATAATCAATACAGAAATCTGTTGATATCTTATCACCGATGCCCTCGAACCAAGGGTCACCGAACATTGTTTTTAAATCGTTAGTCGAAGCAAAGAGATAACTTTGCTTCGAAGTGCCTGCACCACCATCAGTGCAAGGTATAAATTGTATTGTTTGCGCCATTAAAAATCTCCTTCAGCAACTTGAACTACAGTAAAACCTTTCGCTCTCCACATGTCGACAACTTTTTGTCTATCATCGAAGATTAAATCAATCTTACCACCCATTTCGATAAACTTATCAGCAAGTTTAGACTTGAACTCATCATCAGGAGTGAAGTCGTCATTAGGTCTCAAAAAGACACCTTTATGACCCTCGCCAATCCATTCTCTAATCTGTCTCTCAGTGACTTCTCTTTCTGACTCATTTCTAGCAGAGAAGAAAGCAACTTCATCACCTTGAGCAATAAATCTTTTTGCGATATCACAAACCCATTGAACAGGAGTATCATCTTCTGTTGCTTTTCTAAAAGCATTCCAATCAGGTTTGAAACCCTTATCGCCATTTACAAGATGTCTTCTATGCTCAACATCAGCGATAGTGCCGTCTACATCAAAAATTATTGTTTGTTTTTTCATCATAGGTATATGGTATCAAAAAATAGGGGTCATTGTCAACCCCTACACACCCATATTCATTGCATCATCGAAGAAAATGTTTGCCATTTTACTGATTAGTAAATCTCTTTCTACATCATCAACATCGTCAACTTTGTGACCGAAGTTTAGAAATAGAACTTGTTTAACTTTCACATCTGACATGGCATCAACCGCATCGATGGCATCACTAATTGCTCTGTCGGCAATCATATCGTTTATTGGATGACTCATCTTATATCTCCTATCAAAATCATTAAAAATACCCCTAGTAGTGGCATAATGAAGTCACTATCTAGTAGTCCGTGTCTTTGTATAAATCTCATCATAGGTATATGGTACTAAAAAATTAGCCCCATTGTCAACCCCTATGGATAGGATATTAGATGTGCATCTGAACCATCTTGTAAAAATCTATTCAGTGTTTTATGAGTTTGCCATCCGTGTCTATTATGTGACCATCTTCTGACTGCATGATTGTCGACATGAATGTGTGCATAATGAAATGGATATTGTTCTTGTAAAAAATCCATAAGGGCATCAGATGCCCCATTTACTTTTCTTTTCATACAGGTATCCATCCAATAGTATGCGAGGTCATTATCGAATTCTTCTGCATATCGTATCATACCAACAACATATCCGACAACTTCATCTTTATCGTCTATTGCAACCCATGAGTCTGTAAGTAATGGCACTAAAAATTGCCACAGTTGTTTAGGCCAGAGGTCCATATGAAAGTGTGATGTCTGTTGTATTTCAAAACAGGCATCTACATCGTTCGGTGTTATTTTTCTAATTCTATAATTCACAATAAAATGGCGGAGAGGGTGGGATTTGAACCCACGATACGATTTCTCGTATGCTGGTTTTCAAGACCAGTGCATTCAACCACTCTGCCACCTCTCCGAAAAATGGTGGAGCTAAAGAGATTCGAACTCTTGACCTCCGCCGTGCAAAGGCGGCGCTCTCCCAACTGAGCTATAGCCCCACTGGCACCCTGTAGGAGAATCGAACTCCTGTTGCATGGATGAAAACCATGTGTCCTAACCACTAGACGAACAGGGCATTATCTTCCAACTTCTCCAAGATACTTTTGTTTAGTTTCTTCCCATGACATACTTATAACATCATCATAGAAGAGAGTTGTATCTAATGAAGTTCTCTGATTGTTAACTAAATTTGTAATTCTTTTTCTAGCGTATCTTTCTTTCCAAAGATTTGTTAGACCCTCTACTGAGGTGTCGAATGACTTAACTAACTTATCTTCTTCTATTTCACCTCTAAGATATTCTCTACTGTTATCATAGAATGTAGAGAAGTATATACCTCTTTGATGTTCTGACTTAATAATCTCTTTTGGTATATCTAACTTAGAATACATGAATTGTCTCATACGATTTCTATGGTCTCTCTTTAATGTTTGACCATTCTCTCTCTTCGCAACATACAGTAAAAAGTATCTCTCGTTATAATGATGTTCAGCGTAGTCGAGCATCGCTCGTTCAGTATCTTTGGAAATCTCGAATGATAGAGACCCTTTACTGAATCCCATTTTCTTCCAATGTTTCAATCTATCGTATTGTGATAGATGATTTGCTTTTGATTTACCATAGAGAGATGTAGTTGTCATTGACACCAAGGTGTCTCCATAGTTTTCTTTCCATTGATTCTGAACTTCATCTGCAAGACAAAGTAAAGCAAGTAGTTTACCACCTGTGTAATTAAACCCTAGAGGTTGAGTTGGTAGAATACTAGAACCGATTGCTGTGCAATTTAGTTTACCACTGTTAGTTTTGTATTCTCTATCCCACCCTATATAGTCATCTCTTGGAGTAAGGTCGATAAAATCACCAGTAATACAAATAACGCCAAGATATTTCTCACTAACCTTATCTCTAATAATGTAATGTAAGTTTCTTCCAATGTTCGAAGAGTTCTTTTGAGTGTGAGTGAAAGTTCGTAAACAATTCCATTTCTCTGTAAGCGTGCCAGCACTCTGTCTATCTTTCTCCGAATCGGTGTATAATAGTTCTGGTTCAAGTTTCTCAAAATCTTCGTGAGAGTTTGGGAACCATATATTGTTTTTAGTTTCATCGATTAACTTCGCATGTTCCTGATTGATTAATTGTGTTTCTTGTCCGAACAATGTTGAAACTGATTGTGTCGGATACTTCATATGAATCTCTTGATACTTCTGATAGAGTGTATATTCTTCTACACTCATATTACAAACAAGATTCAGGTCTGTAATAATCTTTTGTCTTAGTTCTTCTTTAGATAATATTTCTTTCTCAGTTCTATTCGCCTGATACTCGTCATATTGTTTTTGAACGAATGGTTCCATTATACTTTGAAGTCACTAAATTTTTCTGCACCTCTGACTCTATCGAATACAGGAGTGTCATCATTATCATTTGCATCGAACAACTCCTCTTGTGCTTCTTGTTCACAATCATAGAGTTTCATTCTTGCCCTATCGATACCGATTACAAATCTTTTGAAGATTGTAGGGTCGTTGTATCTATTCTTTAACTGTTTGACTACGAGTTGGTCTAACTCTTCTAGTTCATCACTTGTAATCAATGCGAACATTAAGTCAGCAGTTGCTGGCAACCCAAACGATTCAGAAGTGTCTTCGAGTCCAATATCTGTAGAACCATACCCACTTCTTGTTGTCTGAGTAGCACTCACCATTGGCACATCATATTCGACAGCAAGACCTCTAAGTTCTTCTGCAATACTCTTTACAAGTGTATAAGAGTTTGCACCTGCACCTGGTCTGATACGATGTGATGCACAAATGTTTAGATAGTCAATAAAGACAATATCTGGTTGAAAATCTTTTTTGATATCTAACTCTTGTAATAGATGTCTGAAATGCCCTACATGAGCAGATGCAGTTGGATATTCTTTTACAATGAGTTTACCTTTTGTTTTGTTTTTAAGTCTCTCAACTTTAGTTGTATAATCTTTCTTTGTGATATTCGGAAGTTCTTTGATAGGCACATTCATTATGTTTGCATCGATTCTCTCTGCAATTCTTTCTTCTGCCATTTCAAGTGTGATGTATAATACATTCTTACCCATCATCAAAGCGCTTGATGCCATATGACACATGAACAATGACTTACCAACACCTGTACCTGCAAGACAAATGTTTAGAGTCTTATTTGGCAACCCACCTTTTGTAATCTTGTTGAAGTATTCTAAGTCGAAAGGTATCTTTTCTTCTTCTGTATTATAGAAGTCAAATCTAGAATCTGCATCTTCTAATACATCATGACCTATGTGAGAATCAAAAGACACGGAAAGGGCATCTTTCAACAACTCTGGTATTTCGCCGGTAGACCTTTGAGATTTCTTGTCGATAACCTCAATAGAATCCATAACTGCAATATAGATTGCTCTATCTTTGCACCATGATTCTGTTTCATCTACTAACCAATCAAATGGCGTATCATCTGTATTGAGATTATTCAGTAGTTTTTTTGCCTCTTGAACAACATTCTCTGACTGAGATGTTTCGTTGTCAAGATTTATGAGAAGTGCTTCTACTGTTGGATTCTTTGTATACTTATCAAAGTAATCTCTTGTTAGTCTATAGACTAATCTTTCAGATGAATCGGCGAAATACTCAGATTTGATGAACGGAATTACCTTCCGTGTAAACTCTTCACTCTGAATCAGATTCTTGATTATTGTCTGTTCTATTCTCGTTTCCATATTTAAAATATTGATTACACACTGTTTCAAGTTCTTGCATCACTTCATCTGTGAAGAACTTTTCTGGATTATTGTTTATTGTTTTACCAAACTCTGTTTTGCCATTTGGTAATTCAACCCTTGTTGATGCTTTCTTAAAGACACCACTTGCCAATGCGAGGTCTAATAGACCATAATATCTGTCGAGACCCTCATCGTATGTTAATCTAACATCGACCATTCTGTTTTCTACAGTCAATCTAGATTTGGCATTCTTACAGTGTATAATATTTCCGATAACTTCTGTACCCTCTTTTTCTTTTTTCTTTGACAAATAGATAATTGAAGAGGCGGCATACTTCAAACCTGAACCACCACCCATTTCTTTTTGTGGGAACATTGAACCAATTACATCGTATGTATGATTGGTCACTATCATCGGAACTTTTGCACGACCAAGTTTTAAAGTTAAAACTCTGAATGCACCTTTTACGACTTGAGCTCTCGTCATATCTCTTGTCTCTTTACCTGCTGCTGTGTCTTCAATCTCTTTAGTAGTTGATAACATACCAAGAGAGTCTAAACAAAACATCATCGGAGGTCTATCGTCCTCAGGAGTTTCGAGATATCTATCGAGAATACTGATTGCCTGTTGTCTGAATTCTTGAACTGTTACGACAGGCACGATAACAATTCTGTTTGAATCGATTCCTCTTTCTTCTATCATACCTTTGGAGATAGCAGATTCAGATTCGAAATAGATTACAGCAGAATCAGGATTATCTTCTAAGAATTGTTTGCACATTCCTAATGCGAAGAAAGTTTTTCCTGTTGCTGACTCACCTGCGATTGCAGTGATTTTGTTTGCTGGTAGTCCACCGTATAGTGAACCTGATAATAATGCATTAAAGATATAACTACCTGTATCTACAAAATTATCTACATCGCCAGCGGCGACGCCATCTGCAACGATATTCGCATATTCATTGCCAGACGCTTTAACTAAGTCTTTTATAAACGACATAATTCACACCTCTCATAATGTATTTTCATAAACTAATATTAGTTTACTACTTCTCTTCTAATTTGTCTAGTCGGTTTTCGATTTCTTCCCTTTCTTTATCACATAAAGGTGTTCTATACCTTGTATGCTCTTTCATCATTGTAAGTAATACCTTCATCTCAGTTTCAAGATGAACAATGAATCCAAAGATTATCATAATCATAAACATATAAAAAATATCTATAGCGTTGATTATCATAGTTCTATTTGCCCCAATTGAATTAATTTCTCACGGTTCTTCATGTGTCCTTCTTCAATCTCTTCTTTATTACCGCCAGTGTATTTTACTGCATGATAATCTAAAATCATCTGTTCATTGACATTTACTTTATGACCAAAGACAGGATGACCTTCAATGTGATGAGTGAATAACTCACCTAAGATTCTTCCGAACTTACCTTTGTCATGTGATACAAGAGATATTGAATCTGCTTCTTCTAATAATTTTTTTAGATGTTTCTTACTTGCTTTACCGAATTTCTTTTCAGTTAAATCTCTAGTTCGAGATTCTGGAGTATCGATGCCAAGCATTCTTACTCTCTGTTTTTTATACACCATACCGAACCCTAGGTCGATATCTACATCAACGGTATCTCCGTCTACTACTTTTACTACTGATACTTTATACTCATACATTTTTATTCTCCCAATCTTCTAATGCTTTTTTGATTGATTCTTCTGCGAGAACTGAACAATGTAATTTTATCGGAGGCAACTCTAACACTTCAGCAATATCTCTATCTTTGATAAGTTTTGCCTCTTCTATTGTTTTACCTTTGAGTAAATCTACAAACATTGAACTTGATGCAATAGCAGAACCACATCCGTAAGTTTTAAATTTTACATCAATGATTCTTTCTTCTTCATCTAGTTTCAGTTGCAACTTCATAACATCACCACAAGCAGGTGCACCTGCCATTCCAGTTGCTACATTAGGGTCTTTAGGGTCAAATCGACCCACTGAAAATTGTTTTGGTGCATTTAATACACCTTCAAATCTATCTAGTACCTTCTGACTGTAGGGCATGTTCTAACTTCTCTATTCTTTTTATTAGTTCTTTGAAACCTTCAAAACATTCGAGACCAATAGGAGGGTGAGAATCTTTTTCAAGTTTCTCAATTCGTTCTATTAGTTTCTTATATTCATGATTCACACATCTATTTATGTGAAAAAAGTATCTAGACTTGCGACAGGTTCAACATTCCAATTGATAAGAGTGACAATGTTTTTCAAAGGTTCTATGAATGATTTATCGAACTGCATGTCGTAGTCAACATATCTATGTAAGTCAAACTCTCTTGGTAATGAGTTAGTGAATGAGATAACATTCTCATTGATTGTATTTGGTAAAGTAAGATATGTGAAATGTATTTTCTCACCATTTTTAATAGTTTCATATCTCATGTCTAAGTTCTTGTTAGTTAACATGTGATTGTATAACAAAGCACCTCTTACATGTATGGGTGTTCCTTTTGAATATATGTTTGTTGGGTCTTGATATTGAACTAGACCTCTACAACCTCTAGGAAAAGAAACATCTTCTACAGGTAATTCTCTGAACTCTTTACGAGAAGTTTCTACGAACTCCCATAGTTCTTTTTCTGTACCCCTCATAACAATCTTCAATGCTTCTTCAAGTCTTTTACGAACCCATAATGGTGTCGATGACTTAGCAGTTTCGATACCCATAATCTTTAGTTTAGGTTCTGCAAGTCTGACACCTTCGTTGTCATGAACATTTAGAATATATCTTTTCTTTGCAGTCCAGATACCTTTGTCTGCAATAACTTCACGACCCATTTCCATTTTCTGTTCGAATGCATTGGTGTAGTCTGCAAGGTCTTCAAAACCTTTTTCTAAAACATCTTCGATTGTCTTCTCAACTTTAGATAAAAACTCTACAATCTTAGTCTTGTCTGTTTCATCTGGCATGACTTCTTTAACAAATTTATCCATTGTAATGTATACTGAATCAGTATCAATTGCAATCACATAGTCTTCATCTGTTTTAAGTATCTTGTTTAGATATTCATTTACAACTTTCTCTGCCCAACGAATAGACAATTGACCTGCTGTTGTAATCGCCTCTGCAAGGTCGATACTAAAGAATGCAAAGTATTGATTTGCAAGAGCGCCATAAGCAGAGTTCAATGCAATCTTTCTAACAAGTTGATTGTTATGAGCTCTACTGATAAGTCTTGAAAGTTCTTTCTTTCTCTTAGGGTCAGAACACTTCTCTTGTTCTTTCTGATACTCAATCATCTGACCTTTGAATCGTTTTCTATCTTCATAGAAAGTTTGCATAAGTTCAGGAAACATTCCTTGTTTATCTCTACTGAAAAGAACACCATTTGGTGCAACTGTGGTGTTAGTTTGTTTACAATATGATAAGTCACATTGTTTGTTTAACATTCTATCTACAGTAACATCTTGTCGATTGCCCTTGACCATCTTCTCAGGTGAGATGTTGTATTGCATAATCAAATGTGGATATAGTGAGTTCAAGTCGAATGACATGACCCAATTGTGACCACCGACAATAGGTTCTTTTACATAAGCACCCACAATAGGTTTGTTCTTATCATTACCTGTCTTTAGTTTTTGTGGTGGTGTTTGTATACCTTGTTCTTTTAAGAAGTTGTATATGATAGTTTCCCAATACTTCACCATGCCGAATGTATCGATGTAATTACATTTTGCATCGTAAGACATAGCAAGAGTCAAGTCTAAGAAACCTAGTTTCTCTTCTAGTTCTTCTACAAGAACAACATCTCGAACATTGTATTCTAGATATTTTGCATAGTTGTTCTTATATAAAGTGTGAAGTGACCCATACTCTGAATAGTCGAGTTTCTTTTTACCCAATTCAAAGTGTGAGATGTAATCAAGTGTGTATGATTCTCTGTTGGCGAATGTTCTGTTTCTATACAGTTCAAGATAGTCAATGACATTCACACCTTCGAGTGTGTAGACTTGTTGTTTCTGATACCCCATAGATGTAAACTCTCTACAGTTTACAAGACCCCATGGTGATAGTTTTCTATGTTCGTCTTCGCCGAATAGTTTATCAATACGATTACAGATGTATGTAATATCAAAAGAGTTTACATTCCAACCTGTGATGATATCGAACCACTGACTACGCCAATACTTGACGAACTTCATCATCAAGTCTGATTCGTTTTTACATTCGTGATAGACTAAATTCTGTTGATGGTCCCAAGGTCCGATGCCGAAGACTTGTGGTTCTTTGCCGAATGGTTTGATTGTGATTGCATTGATTCTTTCTTGAGCAATCATTGGGTCTGGAAACCCATTCTCAGATTCACACTCGATATCAAGTGTCGCAATCTTAATTAGATTAGGGTCGTATTCAATATCACCTTGAAACTTATCAGCGATGTAAGTATAAACATATCTGTCATACCCATGAACTTCAAAACCTTCTACGCCAGAATACTTCTCTCTGAACTTTCTCGCCCCACCCATAGAGTTTAGATTGACAACCTCTAGAGGTCTGCCGTCTAATGCTCTGTAAGGTGATTGACCTTTCTTAGATAGAATGTAATGATTTGGTCTGTATGAAACAGACAGTTTTTTCTTCTCGCCGTTCTGATAACCGATGACATGTATCTTGTCACGACTACGGCATACATTTGTATAAAAATCCATGTAGTTATTATACTACAAAGACTATTCGTTTAAAAGGGACTTATCGCCGTAATCTGAGAAATGTTTTGCAATCATATCTTTAATATCTTGATAATGTGCAATTTGTTCTAGTTCTTTTTCGATTGTTTCGATGTGGTCTCCATGTTCTGCCACACCTACTGAATTTTTACAATGAACTAATACATTAGTTCTGTGCTTTGCAATGTGTCCATCAGCATGTGCTACAACTGATTTCAAAATTTCACTTGTCATATCTTTCATAATTTATTATTTTCCTCTGACTCTGTTATTGCCTGTCGCAACCTTAAAATTAGTTTCGAGTTGGGGCTTTGCTTCAAACACCGTTTGTATGAGGCCCTTGTTGATAACGAAGTTGTATTCTTTGGCATAGGGTATGAAAGGCCCAAAATTGACCTCCATTCTTCCGTCTTTGATTTCTTCCACCAATCTCTGAGCATCTCGTATCTCGTAATTTCCGTTCCACAGTTTCTTAACAAAACCGATTATTACTTCGCCTGTATCCAGACGAATGCATTTTACATTATTCACAGTTTAGTACCATCTCTTGTAGTTCAACACTTCGTCTTCCCACCTGACCGTACCATCGTGAATCTTCCATCTGTTTAGACATTTCTTCCCAATCATGTGAAGAACATGCTTTTAGCATGTTTCTGAACTTGCCTAATCTATTCGCACCTAAGTTGAAACACATATTCACTAGAACATGTTGAATGTCCTCAGGTAAATTATCAAAATCAATATCATGTTGTTCGCATACATGTAATGTTTCTTCTACATGTTTGTCAAAGTCTACATCATAAACTGAGTCTACTCTTTCTTGCGATACAGGTGTACCTTCTGGTTCTCCGAATTCGGGGTCATCTTCTCTGACTAAATGCCCTACACCAAAAGTTAGATAACCTAATGAGTCCTTATAAATTTCTAGGACTTCACCTTCATGTCTTTTGATTTGTTCTTTTAGAATCTCTTTGTTCATTTTCTTTTTCTTCCTTTTTGACTTGTTCTTGTATTAACTCTACAAGAATATCACCCATTAGATTATTGAGTTCGGTATTATTTAGTAAATCTTCTATCGCTTCCTCAGAAGGTTCTACGCCTTCTGGTAATTTTCTTATGGTTCTTTTAAAGTTTAGTTCAGGTTTACCATCTACTAACTGAACATCACCATATTGATATACTAAACCTTTCCATTCAGTATCAACTAATTGAATACCTGCTGTCTCATCATATGGATTCTCTACAACTATATATGTATTCTTAAACAGGCTCATAGTATCTTAACCTCTCAATATCGTCTTCTGATAAGACTTTTCCGTATTGTATCTCTACAATTCTACATTCTTCATCATATGGGTTTGTAATTTGATGCCATGAACCTCTATGAACTGTCCATGATTCATACTTCTCTAATGTATGAGTTAATACAGGTTCAGGCGATGTATCAGAATAATTAATATCACATTTACCTTTTGATACAACCCAAACTTCACCTCTATGTTTATGTTTCTGATAACTCATACCTTGACCAGGTGCAACTATGAGTTCTTTTACTTTTACATTTGGGTCTTGAAATAAATCATAGAACTCTCCCCAGCATCTTTCTTCTTTTCTATATTGAAAGTCTTTGAGAATCCATGATGATGAATTCTTTTTATCGTCACCACCTACACCAAATCTAAACTCTACACCTCTGACTGACATCTCAGGTATATTTTCTACAGTTCTATCGCCACCATTACAGAAGATTACATTTGCATCAGGATTATTTTTCTTCACTATCTCTAAACCATCACAAGCAGTTCCATCTGAATCATCAAACCCTATTACATCATCTACAATTTCTAAATGAGATAAGATACACTTTCGTTCTTCGAATGACATGAAGTGTCTACCTTTCTTTTTCGCCAACCAATCATCACTATTAAGTAATACTACAAGTTGATTACCTTGTTCTTTAGCAGACTTTAAGTATGCAATATGACCTGAATGTAAGGGGTCGAAACCACCTGACACGACCATCATATTACCGATGCAATTCTTTAAACACATAATATTCCTCCTTGCCATGATGTAATACATGAAAATCAGGTAAACTCTTAATATAGTTTCTATACTTTCTGAATGTAATTGATTTACCCCAACCCATGTAATCTCTAATCTCTCTGATTGATACTTTCTTTTTCTCTTTAATAAACTCTTCTATCTTATCTCTAGCATCTGTATGACTCATCACTTGACTATTAGAGTCTAAGGCATCTTGTATTAGTTTTTCAAATCCACTAACCCTATTACGCCAACTATGAACCTGACGACAATGTTCTAATGCAACCTGTGACTGTTCTAGTCTATACTGATTGTCATCTAGTAATCTTTCAAAATGTTCTACAGCAGTATCGATATCTCTGAAACCTGTTTCTAGATTGCCAAAGATTTCTTTTGTTTCGTTGCCCACATCATAGACATAAACTACACCTTGACCCAAACCATCTTGCGATGACATTGCCCAACGATTACCTCCATGATAACCTGCAACACAGGTTCTAAGTTTATGTAAGTAATCTTCTCTGCTTGGTTCGCCACCTAGTTCAAAGAATGATGTATCATCAAAATGTTTTGATAACTTTGTTGTCTGGTCTGCCATTGTAAACCATACTTTGAAATCTTGTCTTTTATTTCTGAGTCTTTTTATAATCTGTAGAAACTTATCATAACCTCTGTAAGCATGAGTTCTATGATTGAATACGATTCTCTTCTCAACTTGTTCTACAGGTTTATCAATTATCTTATCATCTTCAAAACCAAGATACACAGGTGTCATTATGTCTTCTAGTTTTTCCATTGTCTTTTCACTGTAATGTTCTTCTAGTTCAGACAAGAGTTCTTCTACCTGTGTTTTAGTATTGAACCCACATTTATCCATAGTCAACATACCTGCGACATTGTAATGATAGAATGTATGTTTGTTATTTGGGTTGTTCTCTTTGTTCTCTATCCAATGTGAGTAACCAATAACAGGTATATCACTAGAGTATAAATTCTGTAGATTGTTTACAACATTAACTGTTTGTTCAGGTAGATGTGACCAAACTACATCGTATTCGACATTCAATGTATTGAGAACATCTTTCCAGAAACCTATGAAATCATAATGACTTCTCATTGAATTAGGAAATGTCGGTTGGTCAAACAAAGGTTGATTTACATTTGGAAAATCTAATTGTTCACAAAACTTAGGCATAGGAATTGTGAAGTATAAATCATCTCTTTTAAGATTTAATTCTCTAATAACATTCATCATAACTAAGACGAATGAATCTTTTTCTAATTCTCGTTGTCTAGTAATGTTAGGTATAACTAGAATATGATGTTGATTGCCTTTAACTAAGTCAAAATCGAAGTCTTGCAAATCATATAAGTTCATCGTATGATATCAATATCCCTTTTCTTAGACCAAACTTCTAGTTCAGTTCTTAATCTTCCGTCTCTCTGTAGATTCTCATATCTTTTAGAAGCATGTTTCTTCCACCATGCAATCACATTATCAAGTTCAAATCTATCATAGTTGACATTCTTTTCTAACACATCTGTTTCTAGGTTCATATACTCTTTGACATTCTTATAACCATATGTTCCTAGATATTGTCTTTTTCTTTCAGTAAGACCTTTTGCATCTAAGAAACATTGTTTAAATGGTTTGATTAAGTCACTGTTATGTTCTTTCAAAGAGTTAGTGATAATCTGAATCATTTTGTTTTGTGTCTTTAGTTTCTTAGACGATGCATGTTCTGGAACTAGAGAGTTGCCATTGTTCTGATTCTCAAACCAATCTTTTAGATTTCTGTAATCGATATCTGCAAGTGAAGGCACAAAATCTGATTCAGTCAACCCTATGAACTTCAAGTAAGGTTTCATACCATCATACATTGATGTAGTCTTTGATGAACCATACAGTGAAGTAGTTTCGAACATACAAAAGTTTGTATTATATTTAGCGTTCAAAGTTTCCCTTGCATAATGCGAATTGCATATAGCGGCGAGAAGTTTACCACCAAGATAATTAAAACCAAAAGGTTGTGTAGGGATAATATTAAACCCCATAATAGCAGAGTCATTAAATCTTTTCATAACATCTGCATTGAGAGTATCTAAAGGTTTACCTAAGAACTCATTACGAGGTTTGCTATTAATAGTAGGACTGCCAAATCGAATAAATCCCACAATCTTATTCGTATTCTTTTCATATACTACCCACTTTAAAGTTTTACCTGGTATTGAACTTTGGATTATTTGTGATGCAACAATCTCTATGTAATCATCATACACATCTGATTCTCTACATTCAAACTCCATATCATTTGGGTGCATATCAAAGTCTTGAAACATCTCATCTTCTGGACCCATGCCAAAGAGTGGCGTAGGTAATGCATCTATCTTTTCGAGTTTGAGTTTTCGTAAGTATTCATCGATACGGTCAAAGTTTCCATAGTAATCTATGAAGACCTTGGCGGCGTATTCGGCATTTGATTTAGAAAGTATTGTAAGCATAAAAAAACCCAATACCATGATACCACAGTATTGGGTTATTGTCTAGTGACTTTTTTAGAGATTCTTTAAGACATTCTCAGGTGTTGAGACTTCATATGGGTCACCTTCTGCATCCATATCTTCTGCGAATACATGAGTGATTTTCATATCGTCTACAACAATAGCATATCTACTTGACCTTTTACCAAATCCTAAATCACCTTTGTCTACTAAGAAACCTGCTTTCTTTGTAAACTCTAAGTTTCCGTCAGGAATTGCTTTAACATTTTTAATGTTAAGAGAGTCAAACCAAGCGTTCATTACAAATGAATCGTTTACTGATAAACAGTAAATGTCATCGATACCTTTCTCTGAGAATTGTGAATACATTTCTTCAAATCCAGGTAATTGTTTTGTTGAACATGTTGGCGTGAATGCGCCTGGAAGTGCAAATAGAATAACTTTTTTACCTTGCATTTCTGCGTTGGTGTTCAAACCCACAAACTCATCGTTTACTCTTGTTTGAAACCAAACATCTGGTATTGAATCGCCTACTTTAAATGGTGTCATATCTGTTTACCTCTTCTAGAATTGGAGCGAGATGCCTGCTTCGAACAGGCAGCTCTTAACTGGTAGTTAAGCGTTTTGCATTAAACTAATCTCGCAATATTTATATTACTAGAACCCGCTAGAAATTACAAGGGGGTTTTTGAAATTATTTAATTTTAATTGATACTGGTTTATCTTCTTCTGGAATAACTCTTATCAATTTGACATGTAGAATACCATCTACCATGTCTGCACCCTTAACTTCAACATCATCTGCAAGTGTAAAACTTCTTTTGAAGGCTCTAGATGCAAGTCCTTTGTGAACAAAATCTTTTGAGTCTTCATCGATTTTACCTTCGATAGTTAAGAGAGTTTTCTCTTTAGTAATTTCAATATCTTTCTTACCGAATCCTGCAACTGCAAGTTCAATGCAAAAGTTCTCTGCATCTTCCTTTACAATGTTATAGGGTGGGTAATTAGTTTGAGTGTGATTAGATAGACGATTGAGTTCGTCAAAGTATCTATCAAATCCAATTGTGAGCGGTCTGAATTGACCAAATATATCTAAATGTGTCATAAGTCCTCCTTAAAGCGACTGTTTATTAATGTTCTTCACCTCTTATGAGCATGAAGTGTAGAGAACCGAGCTCTTTTGAAGATTGAATTGCTTCTCCAATAAATTGGTTTGTTATCAATCCGAGCTCTTTTGAAGTTCTCTTACTATATTATATATGTCTTTTTACAGATTTTTCAAGGGGTTTTTATAAAAAAAGTGACCAAACTTTATTGATTCTACCTGACTTCATTAGTTTATGTAATGCCCTCATGCCATTCTCTCCAATTCTGAGAACTCACATGTTTTAAAACCATTTGGTGTGGTAACTTTGAAAGTGTTTTTTATGGTGTTTTTAGATTCAAAATACTTCTTACCTCTAAGACAATCTGGTGTTAAGATTTGACCTCTAAAATAAGATTCGTCTTTCAGTTCGAATATGATACTTGCATCTTTCATGAAGTATACTTTTTTCACATCGGATTTTTCTATTGTTTCATCTGCCTGTGCAAATCCGACTAAAAACAAGGCAGATACTAATGCATATTTAAGCATATCTATCTCCTGTTATGTTAGAAACTATCCGACAACTGGACTTCGATTTCTCTACTTTCTCTTTGTGTCTTAAATGTTTCAGTTATGTTACATTATTGTAACAATAGTATTTAGTTAAAAACTATGTTCGACTTTCCTAACTTATTTCTTCTGACTATTTCGTTCTTAACCTTTTGTCTGAGTTTCGGTATCACTGGTTTATTATATGCTTCGATTAACTCTGAGTTAGATTTACACTTCATATACTCATGAACAGTTGTGACCTTCTTTGTGTTTCGGTCAACTTGTTTTGAGGTTTTTCCAAATTTTATAGGCATGATATACTCCTTTTTATTATTATCTTTTTTTACAAATCTTTTTTGCTCTATGGGTCACATTTATATTATTTGCAAGAACAAGTGCCATAAATGTATTTGTTCCCCTTATAGATGCTTTGTTTAAATTACCATTTCTCCTGTCATATTCAATAGCGGGTGTTAATACTGCAACCTTATAAAAAATCATAGTATCAAGCGATGGGTCTTTACCAAAGATTGGGTTTGCTTCTTCTACACATTCGTATTTAAGACCATGATATGTTGACCATATGTCTGCGAACTGTAAGAAAACAAATAGTGTCCAGTCTCGATTAGAAGGTGGGTCAATCAGTTCCCAACGGTGTGAATATTCGTACCTTTTCGGATTTACCCTTAACAAGTATTCTGTCGACTTCTGTAAATGCTCTTGATGGACAGCATTGATAAGTTCGTTCCGATAGCAACAAGTCCACCCCATCATAATTTCTTGTTTGTCCTTCGAGTCTAGCTCCAAGGTTGACGGCATCTCCAATGACGGAATAGTCAAATCTAATTTCTGACCCCATGTTTCCGACAATACATTCTCCTGTGCTAATGCCGATGCCGACATTAATAGGAGGCAGATTGAGAGGAGATAATTCTTCATTTAATTGTTTAGTTGCTTCTAATACTTCTAGAGCGGATTTCACTGCAAGGTCGGCGTGGTCTTCACAATCAAGTGGAGCATTCCAAAATGCCATGATACAATCGCCCATATACTTATCTATGGTTCCACGGTTATTTATGATAATCTTAGTTTGCACATCTAAGAACTTGTTTATCAGTTCTACTAGACCTTCGGGGTCATCATTGTTTTTATATGCTTCTGAGATAGGTGTGAACCCACATATGTCCATAAACATGAATGTCATTTCTTTTCTTTCGCCACCTAGTTTAAGTTTACTTGGGTCTTTCTGTAGTTCTTCAACCATCTCAGGAGATAAATACTTTTGGAACTGTTTCTTAATTTGTTCTTTGAGTTGATAAGTTGTATAGTATTGATTGAAAGAAGCATGTCCAAATACTATTAAGGAACTAATTGATGACCAGAAGGTATCGAAAAGAACGAGTTGCGAAGTCCAAACATAGTATCCCCCACCCAATTGAAGTCCAACAATTCCTAGACTCACTATCGCCGAAAGCGTTGTGGAGACATTGTAGACCACAATCAATATTCCTAGAAGCACTATCAGAAGAAGAACAATCTCAAGCAATTCAAGATAGTAGGATTGTTGTATACGAATGTCTTGCAAGACGGTATGGAGAATTGAGGATTGAACTTCATGGGGATACTTTGCACCCAATGGGGTTGAAATTGGATTATTCAGACCTTCCGCAGTCAGACCATAAACAAGAATCTTATTACTAAGATTAGATTCAGGTAAGTCAGCGAAAGAAACTCTGTCAAATTTATTCCAATAAGATATCATTATATCACTTGTTGGAGTTGTCGAAATGGGAGGTTGTTTTCCCATTCTAATCCACTCTACGCCTAATTCAGGAACTACTCTTGTCTGATACGATTGTTGGTCAGTCCATGCTCTGAGAAATTCTAATGCGATTGAAGGATATATTTGTTCGTTAGCAGATACTAATAAAGGTGCTGAACGAATTGTGTTATCGAAGTTGGCAGTTCCCATAATCGATGGCGTAGCACTTGTTATTCCGACACCATAGGTGTTCAATTGTAGTATCTCAATTGGTGTTGCGATTCCAGGATAACCCCATATACTTTCAGCAATATCACCCCCACCAAAAGTTGTAGTCGGCACATAAGGTGCCTGACCTGTTTGTTTTTGTGTAGTAGGTTGTGAACCCAATATTGTTAATCGATTGACTAATGCTTCAGCGAACTCATCATCTTTGCCGAATCTATCAGGTTCACTAAACACCATTGTAAAGATATGGGTATTTGTTGGGTCTGTTTCCCATAATACATCTGCGTATACATTTCTAGGAAAAGGAAACTGACCGTGTTTCTCTAGTGACTTCTCATCTATGTCAACTAAAACTATGTTGTCTACTAAGACTTCTTCTTTTTGTTGATGTAGAAAATCGAACCATGACCATGATATGTTTTCTATGAAGTAAGGATTCCAAATCTTCAACCCAACTAGAAGACCAATAGTCCCTAGTACCATTTTCCAATTATACATTAATTACCTTGGGTTACTGATACTGAACACCCACCAACTGTATTACAAGTTTGTGTTAGAGTGTATGATTGATTAGTATCACCTGTTTGAACTAAAGTGAGATTTGTTCCGTATGTTCCGTCTAGTGTGATTGTTGCAGTATGGGCACCGGTTTTCTTTTGAACAACTGATACTGTATTGTAGTCGTTATTGATTGTGCCTGTAAGTGTCTTGTCTCCATTCTGTAATTGTTTTGAAAAGACATCATTGTAATCGCCATAGATGTTCCAAGTCATACTATGTTCTATAGTTTCTGAATCTTGTTTCTGACTGCCTTTGAATTTATTGTAATCGCCGTGAATATCTAATCGAACAAAATTACCACCTGGTTCATCACCATCGTATGACCAATTAGGTGTTAATGAATTATTGATTTCAAATCCTTGTCCGAAAACAACTTCATTATAGTTGCCCCATATGTGAAACTGGAAGTCGTTTTCATTACAACTTGAATCAGAACATTTCTGTTTGACTAAGACATCATTATTATATCCGTCTAAGTCACCACCCCAATTATAACCTGAACCCCATGCATCAGTATAACCGATATACATGTTATTACCTTGTTGTAAAAGTTCTATTGTATTGTTTTGATGGTCTGTTGAAAATCTAACCAAGTTGTTAAACCCAATCTGGTCTATTTGCAACTCGAAGTTATCACCACCGTTGACTTGTTCTACATGAACATGATTGTCATCGGCAAAAGAAATCATTGGGGTGATTAACACCCCAAAGATTATTGTTAATGTTTTTAAAATATCCATTGTAATAATAAAACCATAAGTGAACCTTTGATAAAGGCAACCCACATTGCCTGATATTCAGTCATCTGTAGTCGCTCTATCCATTTATAAACCAAGTCTTCATGCCATTCTAATAAGTGATATATCTTATCCATAGAATTTCCTCCTGGTCGTGGTATTTAGTTAGATTGATTGATTATAATCTCAATTGAAGGGTCGCCATTACCAAACTCAATGATACCTTGATAACCATCGACATTTGTTTCTAAAATACCTGCACCGCCAGCGGCGACAACTATTTCTATGACACCATTCACATTACGATAAAAATATATGTCTCCGTCTTGAACAAAGACATTGTATTGTGAATCTTTATTAAATCCTAATACTGCACCTCTGAGGTTTACATCAAATGTTCCTCCTGATGATGCCTGAACATCTGAAAGTTGAACTGTAGTCTTTTCTAATTCTTCTACAACATCTAATAAGTCTACGAGAAAGTCAACATCTAATAAATCTATATCTAATTCTGAAAACTCTAGGTCTTCTTCTGTATCTGCAAGAGCATCACCCTCTAGTTCATTAAACTCTAAGAAATCTACATCTAAAAGACCTTGGTCATCATACAAATCATCTTGTGCTTGTTCTTCTATTGCTTGTCTGACTTCGTTAGGTGGATTAACAATAAACATATTGTCAATCATTGAAGGTGTAATATTACTGATGACTACTGATTTAGTAGGTGGCGAATCTAATGATGACACCATAGTCGCCTGATATGCTTCAGTAAGTGTTATTGTTCCGCCTTCGTTAGTCACTTCTATTTCTCCTGATGAATCGCCATTTTCATCTGGTAATAATATGACAAGTGACCTTCCTAGTTCGTCTATGGTTGTTGTAAAATCTGTTCCTTTGATTGATATTTGTGCCGTAGGTGTTGACACTTTGACATTCTTTTTCTTTATCTTACTGCCTTTACCAGAAGTAAATCTTGCAGTACCTTGAACCATTCGTATTGACATACGAGATAAATCTGGATTGGGGTCGTAATATGCTTCATCAATATAAGCATATGTGTTCTCAGTCATATCGAGAACTTCATCATCTAAGAAAACGATTTTCATTCTACCGCTTTCTGTTTTCGCTTCGTCTTTAAGTAAGATATCTTTTCCTACTTCGTTTGTAATTTTTTCTGAATTTCGGGTAAGGAATCCTTCACCACTTGATTCTCTGATATCACCAATGGGGTTGGCGAATGCAACCCCACTGATTAACAAAGTATTAAGAATCGCTAGACGAATCTTTTTGATTGATTTGAATGACTGCATTTTCTGAATCAACATCAAGTGTTATGATAGCGTTCGGTGTTGAACAAGCATTACTTGCCCCACTTACGCATGTGCCTGATATCTGATTGATATCTACATCTGCTGAATCGCCATCTAATGTAAATGTCAATGAGTTTGCACCATCATTTTGTAATGTGTTGATATTGTTTGATGAACCATCAATGTCTAGATTCCAAACAATGTCATCTGATTCCCAATCAATGTCAAAGACATTGCTAGTCGAGCCTGATTGTAAAACTAAGTCGGCATCCAATCTTTCTGCACTTGCTCCAACTTTACCTTGGTCTATATCAAAAGTGTTTGAACTTCCTGTTATAGCAAAGTTAATATTAGAACTGTCTGATGAACCTGTCGCACCGATATCCCAATCAAAAATATTGGAATCTCCTGTGACATCTAACTTATAATATGAACTATCTGCTTCTAATGGTCCGTATAAGATGTTTTGATTTCCGTTGAAATCTAAATCTAATTCGAGTGTAGAACCAGTTATTGTCATAGCAGTTGGAGAAGATGAAAAATCATTCCCTCCTATTTTGTTACCAAAACCTACTTGGTCAATATAAAGTTTCAATGTATCACCAACTTGGGTGATTTTTACTTCGTTATCATCAGTGGCTTGTGCGAAAACAAATGTTGTCGACATTAGTAATACTAAACTTAAAAGTTTATTCATTTTCGTTATACCCCTCTATTTGCCAGAAACCTCTATCGTGTCCCTGGTATATTAATTCCAACACGGCAGCTTCTATAGCTGTTCGTGTTGCGTAAGTCACTGACTCATTATTTCCCACCCCATCCTCGATTTCTATGAGTTGAGTTCCTTGTTCTACGAATCTGAAAACATCTCCGCTAGAACCATAACTCAATACTGTCTTTCGAGTTTGGACATTAAGTAATACTTCTCCAGTGAGAACTGATACAGCTCTCATAGAGACTGTGACAACATCTTGTTGATATCGTCTTGCGAATCCAATCCCAAGTGTTCTAGCGCCTCGACCACCTGTTTTAATATTGGAATCGTAACCTATAATTCCGCCTTCAATAATCATTCCGGCGAATAACAAAGGTTGAACACCTTTTGCTTCAGTGTTAGTTGCCTTTGCATAATCTGTTCTAGCAGAACGAATGATTTGTCTTTCTCTGACTAAGGCGTCTATACCATTTCGTTCAACTACTCTAAACCATTTTCCTTCACCAGCAGTCTTCAATGCATCGATAACCATCTCGACACCACCTTGGGTGACTGCTGTTGAGAAGTCTGCAATACCTTCTCTGTTTTTTCTTTGACCTGTTTTGTCTATAAAATTATAGACTGCTACTATTGGTTTCTCTTTTGCAGGTGGCAATTGCATAAGTTCAATGTATGAAGGAAGTTTAACTACTTCTGGACCTTCTACACAAATATATTTTCTTGCCATTGTTTTTTTATAACCAACATATCCTTGTTTAACTACTGTAAACAAATCATCATTTAAGATACCGTCATTATCAACATCTGTATTAAATCCTTGTGAATATACACCAGCTAAATCATTACAATCTTGAGGATTATCAGACCATCTTGGAACTGATGCACACCCTTGTAATAAAATAACTAATGCAAGTAGATACTTAGCCATCGCCGTCACCACCGCCTGTATCGGGGTCTTGTCCAAAGTTTCCTGTTCCGACTGGAATTTCTATAACTGTTGTTGTTCCTTCGGTATCAACAATAGTCATCTTTATAAAATCAGTTCCGTCTTCACCTGTTATAACTTCCCATGTTATTGTGCTTCCTTCTAATACAAACGAACCGAAATTAGATGCAGTGTCATTACTAAACATTGATTCAACTAATTGTTTAGATAGCTGTGCATAGATTCTGCTTTCTAGGTTCCTAATAAATTTTGCAAGTGTAGTGTTATCTGCTTCTCTTTCAGCAGCCTTTCTTGCAGACTCCAATGCGTCTTCTATTGCTTTCTTACGGCTGGACTCTTGGTTCTCAATTGTAAGATAATGAGCACCCGTTCCGATACCTGAGAATGAAGGGTTTTTAAACTTGTGAACTATCTCCGTTCCGTGAACTTGGAATGATAGTAAAATTGAAATAAAACAAATTGGTAAAATATATTTAATCATTGTCTATGGTTTTTGCCGAAATCTTTTTCTTTTCATTTTCACGATATTCTAGAACTACGTCAACCTTTTCTTTAAGACGTATGAGGTCTTGGTCTAACATTCTAGTTTGGTCAATTACTCGGATTAATGCAAAATGCATTTTTTCAATTTCGGGGTCTATCTTTTCACCAATAAACCACCATACATAATATACGAAATATCCTAGTCCTACCATCATAACAACTGGGAATCCGTAATCGGTTATTAGTTCGACAATAAAGGGGACTTCAGCTTCCATAATTAATCCCTTCTTACATCAAGTTTCCCGTCCTCTATAAAGTTTTCTGCTCTTGCAACTCTCTCTATATCGGGTCTTAACTCTAATGCACTTGACACTAGCATATCAATCTTTATCATTTCGTTAGACATTGTTCTTGCACGATTCTCTAACGATTCACAAAACATTGTAAGTGTCTTAATACTATCGACTATCCCTTCGAAGATTTGTTTGATTACCATGAATATGAAGAACCCCATGACTAATGCCATTGCAATGGGAACTCCAACGTCACCTATCAAATTAAATACTTCTTCCATACCTTCTATTTATAATAAAAAGGGGGACACTGTCCCCCTAAAATGATTTTTTGTCAACTAATTAAAGTTGGTCACGAATTTCTGAAATAACTGCAGCTTTAGCACCACTCTTTTTAACTTTTAGATTTTTCTTCTCTGCAAGTTCAATCAGTTGGTTCTTAGTTAACTTCTTTAGTTCTGCAACACTTGGTTTTTTAGGTGTTGAAACTGGTGCTTCAACATTTACCTTTTTATCTTTTTTGTTGTTTGAAACAAAGTAAGCAACTACTAATACTGCTACTATAATTCCTATAATTTCCATAATTATATACCTCTAATTTATTTATCTAACAATGGGTTTTTGTCTTTTGCTTTACCTATTGCAAGTGCAAGGACTTCTAACCATTTATACACTTTAGCCCAAACTTTATCGTCTGCTGGTGTTGGTGTTAAAGCAACAATCACACTACAGATTGATATTACCACTGGAATTACCATAAGTAAATTCCAAATTCCCATAATGAAATCTATGATAGCTGAGAACATAGTTCCTCCTGTTATATTTATAATCCCTATATTTAGGTATTATTTGACCCAATCGAGTATTTTGTTGTCAATTTCCACTCGTTTTTTTCTCTAAATGGAATGATTTTTATCTGACTCAATGGTGCTTTTGGTTCAGATACTTGGTGCGCATGAACTACTGAAACTAGTTTCCATTGTTCTAAAAGTGACACTATAGTGTTCCTTCTTGCAATATCTGATTCATCTAAGTTAGAAGGTTTCCCGTCTAACAAGAATAATTCTTTAAAATGTGTTATATAATACTTACCACGTTTGTGAAGTATATGACATGATTGGAAAAGTTCTTTATCTTTACGAGAAGCTACACCAATTCTAGAGAGTGTTTCTCTTATTTTTAAAAAGTCCTCTTTTTCGGGAAATGTGACCTCTACAAGGTCTTTGATTATTTCTTCTTGGTTATCCATTATCCTTACCACCAGTTTTCATTCTGTTTTTCAATTCACGATATTGTTTTTCAGATAGAAGATTGACATATTCTTTTGCCTCTCTAGTTGATATCTGATAATACTCTTTTAAAGTATCGAGTTTTTTACTAACATAAGGTTTACTCCATTTGGAAAACCTTTGTCTTTTCCTAAGAGTATTTAGGAAAAACACGTATTGAAGACGATTGTCCACCCCGTGTCTGACGTTCATTTCGTTAGTAAGAAAAACAGAATCTTGGTGATAAGATAATGCTTTGTTAATTAAGAATGGTTGATATGCTTTCTCTTCGATATCATCAACCATGATATCTTTTTTGTCGTAAGAGACCGACTTTACAAAATCAAAAGGATTCCTTTTAGACATGTCTTCTGTATTCGTATACTAGTTCTTCACCTTTGAGTTCTTTCCCAAAGTAAACTGTATATCCGTCATGAGTTTCTCTTTTAATAAGTCCACTGAAGTATTGAGTATCCATTACAGATTTTCCGTCTTCAGTATCTTGTGGTCTTGTATCATACCACATTGAATTAAGTGAATGTGCATGAACTGATTTAATAGTTTTTGCCCACTCTTCAGCTGCTAGTAAGTCTCTTTGAAATTGGACTCTCTCGTCATATTGTGTCATTTTACACTACCTCCACTACTGATTCTGAGTCATTATCCATGCACCCATTCCAAGAATCATTTTCCTCATACAAGAATTCTTGACATCTTTTAAAGTTTTCTCTCCATGCATCAGAGTCAAACTTATCGTTCCACTCTAGGTCTGAGCCTTCTTCTATGGGTATAAATTTATAACTAGGACTCCAAGGAGTGCTAGAATGAGTTGAACAACCACTAATCAGTAGTGTCAGGCACATCAAGAATAATGCTTTCATGTATTATCTCCGTCATTATATTTAACTTTCGATTTGTCAAACAATTTATTTGCTTGTCTTTGAAAAGACTTTTCGACTTGTTTATCAAACCAACTAAAAAACCATTTTCTAAGTTTACCCATTACTTGAATTTACACTCCGACATAATTTCTGTTAAACATGCAACGAAATTGATTTCTGAATCCATTGCAAAGGCAGACTTGTATTGATAGTCTGCAATAAAAAGAACTGCAGCTGGAACACTAGAAGGTTCTAGTCTTTGTTCCAATGCATTGAAAACTTTTCTGTATAATGTATCAAAGTCATTATCACTATTCTGACCAACCCACTTTCTCATTCCTTTCCAGTTCTTGTCTGCAATCATATCAATGAGAGGTGTAAGTTTTTCTTCGGCTAGTGTTGCAATAAGACCAGTGTCAATAACACCACCAACACCATATCTTTGGACTTCGTTGATACACCTTCTGAAATCGGGGAAGAACTTTAGAATAAGTTCAACCAAAACCTTTTCTTCATATTTGATATCTTCCAACTCACATATCTCTTTAAGTCTTTGGAGGAAGACACCAGCAAGTGTTTGTTTATCTTTTGGTGTTAGTTTGAAATCTATTACAGTTGTTCTTGAATGTAGTGGTTGAATTATTCTATTCTTGTAATTACAAGTGAATATGAATCTACAGTTAGAAGAGAACTCCTCAATGAAGTTTCTCAAAGCAGGTTGAACTGAGTCTGCAGAAATATAATCTGCTTCGTCAAGGATTACAACCTTTGCACCACCACTTAAGGATACTGTAGATGCAAAATTTTTGATTTTGGTTCTTAGTGTGTCAATCAATCTACCCTCATCAGAACCATTGATAACGATAAAGTCGGCACCCATTTCATTACATAATGCCTTTGCAACTGTAGTTTTACCTACACCAGCAGAACCACATAACATAAGATTGGGTATCTCACCTTGATTGACGAATTCTTTGAATGTGTCTTTAAGACTCTGAGGTAGTATCGTGTCCTCAATTGTTTGAGGACGATACTTTTCTACGAATAAAAATTCACTCATGGTTGCAGAATCCCCTCCGAAACTACAGTGTAATCCACCCTTGAAGATTGATGAGAAGGACTACTCCCGTATGCATTGTAAAAGGCTGGCACAATACTTACACTAATATATAGGTTAAACATTGTATTTAGAATCAGGCTCCAATGCAATAAAATACTCCAAGTCAATATCTTTGTTCTTGAAGTGTGAAATACCTTTAGACGAAACTAAGACTTCATAGTTTCCATCTAACACTTTAAGGTTCTCAATCTTAAAGTTCATAGTGTATGAAACACCATTTCCTTCACCCACGATTCTTGAGAATGTGTTTGAAGTTGTATTCTTCTTATCTGTCACTTCCAATTTGATTGTAGTTCCGTCAGAACTTAAAACCAAATCACCAACACCTAACACACTAGCTGCTTTCTGCAACTCGTTCAATAGTGTAGATGAGATATCAATACCGATTTCTGCATCAGGCATTGTTATCATTTTCTCGGGTGCAGTCACCATACCTTCACTTGCATAGAAATACGCAAGACTTGAATTGTTGTCTGCAACTGTTAGACTTGCATCACCGAATTGAAAATCGGGGTCTTCTAATAAAGAAGTTGCACCCAAAAACTCGGGTAAATTGTAGATAGAAAAATCTTTTGGGAATGATTCTTCTACAGTTGCAACTGCAAGAATATTTTTCATATTTGAGATTGTCTGAAGTGTATTTCCTTCACCAACCTTTATACCTTGGTTGATTGTTGAAAAGTTCTTCAACACATCTCTCGTTTCATTACTAATTTTCATCACTTTTTAGCCTCCTTTTCTGCCTTATCGTGAACATGAAGCATGAATAGACCATAATGTAAAACCTTCAAAAGGTCTGCTCTATTCTTACCATCTTTTTTTCCGTATCTTTGTGCATATTTCATTATGTTTCCGATACAAAATCCTTCCCCATGACCACTGTCAATAATGAATTCAGTGGACTGGTATTTGTTTAAACTGTAATGTTTGTCGTAAGTCGAATCAATATACGAGGAGAACTCTTTAATGAGTTCACCCTCGTTATATTTGTAATCAATCTTCTTGTTTTTTCCAAACATACTAATCATTATACTCTGAGGTCTCAGTTTCGTCAACTGGGTTTTCCTCATCTAGGTCAATTGTATTTAAATCGACACCTGCGTCAATCTTAGTGTAAAGGTCGAGGATACTATTTCTAGTTTCTTCGTCAAACCTTGAAATACACATTTGGATTGACTTCAGTTTGTCACCAAACATTCTGTATGCATTCACAATGTGAACCAGTCTTCTAGTAGTGACAACGTCATCAATCGCACCTTCGTAGAAGGTTTTTCTGATTATGTCTGCCCAATCTACTAGTTTGGTCACGAACTCTGAATCAACTTCACCAGTCAATTCCATTTCTTTTGAAAGAATTTTTCTCTCAGTAGTCACTGGAGGATATTCTTGTTGCATTGTGATTGCAAACCTTTCCAACATGGCTTCGTTCATGATTTGAGTTCCAATGAACTTTCCATCTTCAGAACCTTGTCCTTTAGTGTTTGCAGTTGCAAGAATTGTGAAACCTTGTTTTGGAGTCACCCACTCACCAGTTTTCTTGATTAGGTATCCTTTACCTTCAAGAACTGATTGTAGACACATAAGTTTGTTAGAACCTAAGTCAACTTCGTCTAAGAGAAGGACAGCACCTTTTCTCATAGCTTTGATAACAGGGCCTTCTCTAAAGACTACATTACCATTGACTAGAGTATGACCACCCATTAGGTCGTCTTCATCGGTTTCAATGGTAATATTGACTCTAAAGAGTTCTCTCTTCAATTGAGCACAAGTTTGTTCAATCATTAATGTTTTACCATTACCACTCAATCCAGTAATGAATACTGGGAAGAAGATTTTAGACTTGATTATGTTCTTGACATCTTTGAAGTGTCCAAAAGGAACATAATTAGACATTTTCTCGGGAATGATTTTTACATTGTCATTCAGATTAACAGACTCAGTTGCAGCTGCAACAGGCATGTTTTGTGGAGCAACTGGTGGTGCAATAGAAACCACTTGAGGTGCAACTGGAGGAACAACTTCATTTTCAGAATATCCACCATTGTATCCACTGAGAACTTGGGTTAAATTAAATACCCCATTATCTCTAAAATTGTATCTAGAAGACTTGACCCAATATGGGAATGAACCCACTGTTTCAATTTCTTCCTTCGTAAAAACCGATTGTTCGGGATACGTCTTGGAAAGTGCTTCCAAGAATTCCTTCCTATCGGGTGTGAAGTGAAATGGTTTCCCACATATGTCTATCGACTCACTTCTGTCATAACTTCTTTTATCCATATTTTCTCCTTTTAAAAGTTGTTAAATTTCTCATCAGTTATTAGTATACTAAAAAGTGAGGGTCATTGTCAACCCCTTTACTTAATAGTTTCAAATCTAGTTCCCATTTTAGCTTGTTGTTTCTTATTCAACTCACCACCATTATTAACCCATATTCTAAATGCAAAACATTCCTTCTCTTCGGATTTACATTCATTAACCAGTGGACAATCATATCTGACGCAAGGTGAAGGCCCCACGTCCATAACTGCATCTGCAAATTTACTGTAATCATTTTGTGTTGAAATATAATATGAGGGGTCTACTTGATATGTCTTCATTGTGTTTTCTCCATGATTGTTTGTAAAGTGTATCTGTTATCCAATAGTGTCACTTCAAAAGTGTCTTGGATATAATCGTGTTCTACGATATATGGTGCCTCTTCATTTCTTGATTGCAGAATCATAACCCTATTGGTAAAATCCCTGTAATCGTCTCTCTCTAAAATGAATGTCTCATTCATCATATATTTTGCTTCCATTATGCTATCTCCTTAATGAATTCATTGGTTAAAAATCTTGAAGTTGTTTTAGACTTTTGGTTTCTTTTGAATGCAGCTAAAACTCTAACTTTTTTTGCATCAACCAGTTCTTCGTCTAACTCATCAGTTCCTTCAGTTCCGATTGCACTAGCAGCGGTAATGAAGAGTTTGTTATATCCATGACAATTCACAACCATACCAGTTTTTCTACACTCTAACCACTCAGATTTATAATCTCTCCAGTAATCATCATTACCTTTGACTTCACTATAGATTTGAACAAAGTCTTGTTTTCTACCAACAACGAAGTATCCAGTGACAATCACACCAGTTTCTTTTGCAATCCAGTCAAGGATATTCTGAGTTCTTTTGAAGTCACCACCTCTGTAGTATCTTCCTTTAGAAATAGGATAGACTCTTCTTGAATAAGGGTCAATGATTTCTATATATCTTTCAAAGTCCCAAGAATCTTCACCATTCAATTGTTCTTTTTCTTGTTCTCTTATATCTGAATCACTAGATAAGACACTTGAACCATGAGAATACCCATCAGTGATAACTGTTAGAATTGATTTCTCAATACCATAGTCTTTTCTGAAATCTCTTAGAAGTGTTCTCATTGCAAATAGTGTATGGTCAAGAGGTGTTCCACCAAGATTGAATCTATTTGGAATTGTATAACTTGGTAGGTAAACGTAATACCCGTCATAGTTTTGCACATAGTGTGTTCCTTCGAACCAGTCATTCCAAATCTCTAAAGACTTCTCAAATTTTCTTCCACCACCACTAAGTCTATCTGCAAAGTAGTCATTCCAAATCTGAGAAACATACGTGAACATTTCTTTGTATTCTCTAGTGTTTTGTTTGTCTGAGAATAATTCAAGTAGTTGTCCGTCTTCTCTAGACCAGTCTTCGTCTTGTCTATTGTAAACGTCTGAGAAGAGATACACTCTATGAGGAATGTTTGCTTTTCTACAGAACATTGTTAGAATAAGTGCTTGTTCTAGAAGGTCAAGAACTTCTTTTGAAATAGAACCACTCCAGTCAATCAATACGTTGACACCATGGTTCTCACCTTCAGGCAAGTAAGTCACTCTTTTGAAAATGTCGTCAACAATCTGATACTTTGCAAGTCTGTTCATATCCAACTTACCAGTTTTACCACTGAATGCATGAACAGCTCTTTTTGCAGATTGTTTCATTTCGAATTCCTTCACCATATGATTCACAATCTTTTTGTTTTTTGCATCTAGTTTGTTCATAGTGTGAAGTGCAACTTCTTTGTTTTTTTCTTTTCCGTCAACAAAGAATGAACCTCTCATATCTTTTAGTAAATCTTTGTAAGACACTTTGACACTTCTCATCATGTCATTTTCTTTGTTGAATCTTTTACCAAGGTCAACACTGAGTTTGAGAATGTTTTCATCAGAGTATAATTTACCTTCGTTGTTATGTGCATTTTGTTCTGTAATAGATTCCCTTGCACCATCTTCGTCATCATACTCACCACTGGAAGCTTCTTTACCACCAGTCATTTTTCTTTGTGATTTACCTTCGTCTTCAGTTTCTTCTTCAGACTCTTCTTCACCTTCTTCTTTTTCTTCACCACCTTCAGAGTTTTCTGAATCTAGTTCGGGAAGGTTGTCTTCGTCTTCGTAATCCTCGTCTGAATCACCGAAGTCATTGTCGAACTCTTCTGACTCTTCTTCTTCGTCACCTTCTTCTTCGTCACCAATATCAAACATTTGAGGAACCATTTTTTCGTCTTCCTCAGTTCTTGTTTCGTTTTCTTTAGACCACTCGTAAATTGCAGTTGCACACTCTTCAACTTCTTCCCAAGTCTGACATTTGTTAGACCAGTCAAGGAAGAATTGTTCTTCTTTAGTAAGTGTGATATTAACCCTTGAACCACATTTTGTGATAAGGTTGATTTTGTCAATCAATGAAAGTTCTTGTAGATTTCTTCCTTTGATTCCAAAGAAATCCATATCCATTAATTCGTTGTAAGCTTTGTAAAATGATTTTCTAAGACCTTGATATTTGTTCTTAATCATTTTCTCAATCCTAACGTCTTCAACAACATTAAGATATCCTTTAAGTGTTCTGTTTTTTGTCACTGCAGAGTGAACACCTTCATATGGTGTATTCAGTGCATGAGATACTTCGTGACCCATAAACAAGTCATAAAGTTCGGGTGATATTTCGTCTTTAAGAATAGGACAACAAAGTATTCTATTCTCTAAATCGAAGTATGCAGTTGGAACCTTCTTATGAACTATAGTAAGGTTTTCCGTAGCCATTAACTTGGCAAGTGAGTCTTTTTGATTTCTAATTTGATTTGTCATAATATAAGTATACTAAAAAGTGAGAGTCATTGTCAACCCCTAGGAACAAATTAATTCCCAAGCACCACTGACACCTATTGCAGAATTGTCACAACCTTGTCCATCGAACCACCACTCAACGTCTAGTCCTTTGAAAGATTGTGCATAAATGATACCAGTAAAAGGTTTGATATCAACTCTTTGACCATATTTGTCCACTTCATAGAATTTTCCTTCTATAAATGGAAAGTCATTGTTCATTACTTTAGTGATATGACCTTCATATTGTTTACCACTTTGTTTGTATCTAATAAAATCGTATTCACTTAAAAAATCTATATTATCCACAAGGGCCTCCCATGTCTACTACATCGTCCCACATTTGGGACACTAAGACACTTCTTGCATAGTCTATGATATTTGCACCATGCACGTCATCTCCAGTGAATTTAGATACTTTAGATATATTATTATCATTGAGTGAAGAAACCACGTCAATGTCGGACATAGAATCTACGTCTTGCACGATTCCGTCCATTATTTGGTCGTTATAGATATTTGACATATTTACTCCTTTTTTTTCTACTATACTAGTATACTAAAAAGTGAGGGTTATTGTCAAATTTTTTATGGATTAATTTGTCTTAATTTGAAGTGGTCTGCCGAGAAGTCTTTTGTTCTCTCGTCTGTAAGGATATTTTCTCTGTTGTTTGAAAACCACATTGAAATTGTAAATCTAGAACCTCTACGAACTGGATAAACTCCATGTTTTAGTTCTAAACCTTTGAATACGATACCTTCATTTGCAACTGGCTCAATAACAGTTCCAATCGGCCCCATCTCGGGAAAATAAGTTTCACCACCTCTAAATGATTCATGACCATTTAAATAAAGAATAACAGTCCATTCTCTACTAGGTGATTCTTCTATTGCATTGTTTTCTAATTCAACTGTAGAGTAAGTGTCTAAGTGTGGTTCTTGAACACCACCGATTTCCCATTCATTGATTGCAGTCATTTCGGGATATACTCTTGTTCCCACTGCATGATATATTTCACTGGTCACGTCATGACCAACTCTATTGAAAATATCTCTTACCCAGTTCGTGTGTATATGAATGAGGTCAATTCCTCTATAATCCTCACCCGAACCGATTTGTCTAAGATGTTTGTGATTCTTGAACCACTCTATCAGACTCTTCGATTCCTTCTCCGTTATTAGATTCGGCATTCTGATTAGATTCACGTTCTGCGATTGCTCTTGCATAGGCCATTCTTTGTTCATATTCAATTCTCTTTCTCCTCTCTTTAGGACGAACTTTCAATGCACGTTCTAATTTAAGTCTAGATGCACGTTGTAAGAATAGGATACCATTCAAGTGGTCACACTCATGTTGAACACACCTTGCACCTAAACCATTAAGATAAAGTGTATGTTCTTCACCTTCTGCATCTTGATATTTAAATTCTATTTCTTTTGACCTTTTAATCATAAGGTAAAGGTCGGGAAAAGATAGACAACCCTCTTTCATTAAATCTGTATCTTGTGAAACTTTAGTTATTTCGGGATTGAAGAATGCAACAATTCCTTGGTCTGCAGTTCTCATAACAAAAACTCTATAGTTTAATCCAACTTGATTTGCAGATAATCCAATACCACCAAATTGTTCCATTGCACTTGCAAGGTTCTTTTCAATTTCTTTTGGGTCTTCGGGTGGATTCTCGAAGTCGAAAACGGGTGGTGGTGTGCGTAAGACTCTTGAAGCCTCGTCTATCAATTCTAACATTATTTAAAGTTTACCTCAGTTTTTACTTTTACGTCTACGTCTAATTCAAAAACTTTCATAGCTTCTGATACTGATTCAGTTATTAACTTTTTAGCACTTTCTGCTAACTCAGTAATTTTATTTATAAACCAATTCCACAATGCAGTTAGTTTACCTTTTATCCAGTTCCATATGTCTTTGAGTTTGTCTACGAATTTGTTCTCTGAGATTACACCTTCATTTAATTGATTTTTTACTTGTTCTACTTGTTCATTTGCAGATTTTTTGAGTTCACCATGTTTGTCTAATAGTGCATCTGCTGATACTCTAATTGCTTGATAGAAATTATAACCTGCTTTTGAACCACCTTTTTTATAAGAGTTGGATTTTAAATCAGCACGCATGGACATTTTCTTTGCAGTTGCAGAGGCAAATTTTCTATCAATCTTTAGTTGTTTGATTCTATCCATTCTATAATCCCAAACAACCATATGTGTTGCAATACCACTAGTGTCACCACTTCCTTGTTTCATTGCATTACCACCAAACTTTTCATAACCAGTCATTGCTTCATATGCGAATGCACCACCGACTTCGGGATTATTAAATGCCTTTGCAAATAATTTATTGATATCACCTTTTAATTTTTCTTGTTTTTCAACAATCTTTTTAGCTTCTGCATTACCACTTTCGATTGCTTGTTCGGGTGTCATTTTTTTAAGATTACCAGCATTCACTTCTGCACCAACTGTTCTAGTGTTGTCTACAAAAACGTCTACTGCTTCTACTAATTGATTCTTTAAGTCTTCACTTGTTTTGACCATTTGTAATGCAGATAATACAGTTGCTTTAGCTTCTGCTTTTTTACCCGACATTAGTTGTGCCTTTGGGCCTTTGACTGAAGATGGATAACCACCAATAACTATATCTGCCTTTGAAGTGTCAACACCTTTACCAGTGGTTTCTTTCCAAAATGAACTTAGTCCTTTTTTACTTTGACCAGCACCTGCGTCATGTTTACCACTTGGAAGTTTTGCATTACATACTTGTGCAAAGTTATACAGAATATCCATTTTCTCTTCTGTTGATTTTACTTTATGTGTTGCAAATAATTTATTTGGTGTTTTAAGAAAACCAGTGACATATTCGTCTTTGGTCATTTTCTCTATGAACTTATCCTTTGGTAATTTTGCATTTTGAAGACATGCAACTATAACACCTTCAAACTTTGTTGAGGCGTCTGTTCCCTCACTAAGTGTAGGTGTATACTTAGGTAAATCTAGTTTGATTTCCTCTGTAGGATTATTGAATTCTGAGAATGATTTCATATTACTATTTATATTATTCTGCAATTCTTGAGAAGTTTTTGTATTTCTCAAACCTAATAACGTCATTAAATTTATCATATAATGTTTCTCCTTTATGAGATATGATAAATGCATTTGTCTTTTCCGTCAAGGTGTTTAGTAATTTTAAGAAATCGTCTGTTCCTTGTGAGTCTAATGAAGAATCGAAAACTTCGTCTAATATCAATAAGTTAGTATTCACTGAGTTCTTCATTCTTGCAACGGCTCTCCATGTAAATAGAAGTGCAAGGTCGATTCTCATTTTCTCTCCTTGTGAGAAGTTATCATATTTGAATACGTCCCTAAATCTAGACTTGATTGTTTCTTCAAACTTTTCATTCAATTCAAAACCTACATAGAATTCTAATTGTGCAAGATACTTGTTTATGAGTTTATTCATAATTGGAACATACTGTTTAATAATCTTTTGTCTTACACCTTGGTCACGTAATAACACTTGTGCAATTTCATAGTAGTGTCCATTCTCTGTAAGTGTTTCTTTCTTTGCATGTAGAATGTTTAGTTTTTCTTCAGAATCGTCAATCCTTTCTTGCACGTCACCATTACCATTTCCTTCTGCTTTTAGTTCTGCAATTTCTTTCTGAATCTTTTGAACAAACTTTTGGTTGGATACAACTTCTGTTTGTAGAATACCAATCTCTTTTTGAATCTTAGTTATCTCGTCTTGGATTCCATTGATTTCTTGTATTCTAGTGTTGAGTTCTTCGACTTGGATATCAAGTTTTGAGACCGCCTCCTTGATTTCTGAAATCTTATCCTCTTTTTCCTTAATGTGTTTCTTCTTGTGTTCACTATCTAAACCCTGTTTGCATGTGGGACAATCGTCATTGTTCTCATAGAATTCAATGTCTTTAATTGCTTTTCTTCGAGCGTCCTCGAGTCTAGCCTCCATGTCAACTGTTTGTTTGAGTCTATCTTCTTTAGTATCTTTATCTGAGATGGTGGATTTTTTCTCCACCACATTTTCCGTCTTTTCATCTATTTCTCCCAAAAGGTTATTAATATTCTCTTGAGTTTCATTAACAGTGTTCTCATATTTTGATATTTTTGCATCTCTATTTTCACGAAGTGCATTAAGTTGTTCATTCAATCCATTAATTCTTTCTTCAAGAAGTTCGATTTCATGATTATTCTCTCTAACCTCAACAGTATGATTAGAAATCTTTTTCTTTAGGATATCTCCCATTGTAGAAAAGATTGATATATCCAAAAGGTCTTCTACAAGTTTACGTCTTTCAACTGCTTTTAATTGCATGAAAGGTGTAAAGTTTGCTGACCCGAGGATTGCAACTTGAGTAAAGGAACGATAACTCATTTTGAGTATGTTCTTTTCTAAGTGTTCTTGATAATCTCTGACTGTTGCATCTTGATTGACCAACACGTCATTGACATATAGTTCGAATTTGTTTGGTTTTGCACCACGAATTACTTTGTATTGTTTCCTACCAATAGAGAACTCTACGACTACTATGAGTCCTCCACCATTTACAGAATTGATTAGAAGGTCTTTCTTAAGATTTCTAAATCCTTTACCATACAAACCAAAACACAATGCATCTAAAAGTGTAGATTTACCAGCACCATTATCACCTAAGATAAGTGTTGTTTGGTGTTTGTCTAGTTGTATTTCAGTAAATTTATTTCCACTGGATAGTAAGTTCTTATATCTTACTTTCTTAAAATTTATCATAGATAGTTATGTTCGTCCAAAGCCTCATTATATAAAGAAGTCATTAAATCAGAAAGTGGTTTTTTCTTTCCTTGTATTTCAAGTCCGTCAATATAATTATTTAATATAGTTAGGGTGTCTTCGATATCTTCTATATCATCGTCCCCATAGAAATCCATATGTTTGTTATCGTCTACAACTGCAACGTGTAGTGGATTTGCAGAATGTAGTTTATCTAAGAATGTATCAAACCAATATGGGTTTTCTTTATTCACTACGATAACTTTTACAAATTTACCTTTGTATTTTTCATAATCTGCATTACTAATAGTTTCAAAAGTTTCTTTCTCGTCATTGTAGAATGCCTTTTCAAACATTGTAATTGGATTTAGAATAGGTGAAAGTTCTTGTGTATCAGTATCAAAGATATGGAAGTATTTGTTATCTCCATAATCTGACCAAGTAAATTGCATTTGAGAACCAAGATATCTGATATTTGCAAACTCAGATTTTTGGTGGAAATGTCCACTCAATACTTTCTCAAATCTTTTTACATAAGAATGGTCAAGTCCATGTTGACACGTCATGCCTGGCATCATTAATGCACCTTCAAACTCAAAGTGACCCATACACCAACTTGCATTTGCAGACATTAAAAAGTCTACTGCATCTGCATAGTTCTCGGGATTAATCCATGGGACAAGTGCAATATTGAATCCGTCATACTCTTTTACTTCACACTCTTGAATAACATTCACATTTGGTTGGTTATATAATAATAACTCGGGGGAATTGACTTCGTTGGTATTCTTATAATAAGTATCATGATTACCAAGAATCAAGTCCATAGTAATATCACGTTCATTCATAGGTTCGATAAAGTGTTTGATATTTGCTTTCATGGAAGCAAAATTTATATACTTTCTTCGGTCAAAATAATCACCTAAGTGTATTATGTGTTTAATGTCATGTTCGTCCAAATAAGGGAAGAACACTTCATTGTAAAAACGACCTTGGTAATTTGACATTTCTATCATATCACCACGAACACCACAATGGGTATCATTCAGTAATGCTATCTTCATTCAGTAAATTTTTCTAAGTTTGATGTTTTCTTTTTTGTTGATTTCCTTGACTTTCGAGGTTCATAGTCGACACGATTCATATTCTCTTGCATCCACTCAACATTCGTATTAATAAGTGTTGGGTCGTGTTCTCCGTCTATGGTATTAAATGCATCAGTAATCATACCAGCTGCGTCTGTTGCCTGTTGTTTGATAAAGACTTGTTTTTTCTCCTTTTGAATTCGTCTTAGGAAGGCATAATAACAGATTTGAGTGATATATGCGAATGCATTATCTGATTTCTCTCTATTGAAATTTCTGATATATTGAATACAATTCTCAATTGCATCACATATCATTTCATCTCTATATGTGTAATTGATAAAATTAGGACGAGTCGATAATCGAGTCGCAATTTTATAGATACATTCACCAATGTATTCTGGCATTCTTGGGGGTGTTTTACCCTTTGATTCGGCAAGTTTAACTGATTCGTTGAACTCGGCGACTGCTAGTGTGAACTCCTTGTTATTAACATAGTGTTCATTTTGTTTTTTAGTAGTCATGTATCTATTATACACAAAAATCCTTATATTGTAAGGGGGTTTTTAAGTATTTATTTTTTTGAATTATTTGAAGAAACCCACTAGACATGTGGGAAATCTATGATAAAATAATTATGTCCCAGCGGGGATATATACTAAGAAGGGATATATGCACCCGATACAACAACGTTCTCCCTCATAATTGCACGGGTTCCCATTCTATCTTTTTCACCGATAGTAATATAAAAGAATGTTATTACAACCATTGTGTATATTATATATTTAGTCATACAAATTGTCCTATTGTCCAAAACGACAATAACATGAATCCGAATACGAGGATTTGAACAACTGACATAATTGCAACTTGTTTCATTGGGTGAACATCAACAATTTTCTCTACCATTGATTCACTTGGAGATAAATTAACTGCTTGTAATGCCTTCTTTTCTAGACTCATTCTCTTCCTTTTGTAATTTTCTGACGTTCATTGCAGTGTTCAAATCTTCTGCACTATAGATTGCCATACGTAAATCGTGCATAGGTGCATACTTAAGATACAATGCAGACACGATAATTGATAAAATTGATATTATTATAAATTCCATATTAGAAATATACACTCCCTATTACATAACCACATAAGAAAAATGCAACTGACCAGCCTGGGAATTGTTTACAAAATTCGATAATGTCTTGTATCCATTGAATCATGATGGAGGATTAACTCCCAATAATGAAAGCACAAAGATAGAACAGAGTGTGATTAACTCTAATCGTTCCTTGATGTATTCTATCTTTTTTTGTGACATATTCCTTTAGTCACAACCTTGCTTAATACCCGTTAGAGGATATTATCATAATACCTAATGGTAATAGTATTGGAAGAGTCAACAGTGTTATGAATTCTACTGCGTCGATAGCCTTTGAAGTAATCTCGGATTCTCTAATGTTTTCGATTTCACTCACCATGCTCTTCGCTATCAATATAGCTTTGGTCATGGTTTTTTCCTTATGCAAATTATAATTAAAACTAATAATGTGTTATAACTTTTCGTAATAACGATACTATATAGGTAATTAAAAATCCTAAGAAATAGAATTAGTGAATTTTCTTTTTATCGGTTGGTGGGACTGCACTTTCGAATTCGTCTTCGAGTGCTTCTTCATAGAACTCGTCATACAAATCTTCTTCTTTGACATTCTTAAGAATTTGGTCAACTGCTTTTCTCATGTAATCTTTTGACGCATGAATGTCATTCGTTAGAGGAATGTTTTTATCTTCAACCATTTTCAACCACTTTGCAGAAGCTTCGTCATAGAACGGAATGAATTGAGAATTCATATTACTTCTATGCAACACTTGGTCAAAAGGAATTCTAATGATTGGGTCTTCACTTAAAGGTGCATACGGATAAAAGGTTGCAAGTGTTTGATTGATTGGTTGTTGAACAGACAAGTGACATATCATAGGAAGTGTCACATCTATACCTTCACTCGTTTCTCTGACCATACCAACAATCTCTGAACCAGTCTTCAGTTTCACTACTTCGTAATTTTGTGTTAGTAAATCGTTTGGGGTTGCCATTAGTCTAAGTCAAATTGTTTTATTTCGTATGAAAAATTTTCCTCGTTGTAAATATTTATACGTTCTTTGAGGTGACCAAGGGTGAAATTATCACATTGTAAATCATCTGCAATATCAAATAATCTCATTTTTTCTTTACCTTCAGTCTTTCTTAGACCACGACCAATGGACTGCAAGTTTCTAATTCTTGATTTAGAAGGACTTGCAAAAACTACATTATCAATTTTCTTTATATTAACACCAGTAGAGAAGGTTCCGTATGACGCTAGTATGACACTATCTTCTGACTTTTCTACAACCTCTCTAACTGTTTCTCTATCTTCGGTGTCTGTTCCACCATAGACATAGTGTAAGTCCTTAACTCTCCCTTCTAACATAGGATATAACACTTCACCATGTTTCTCTACGTATTGAAACAATACTAATGTATTACCTTTAAGGCTTGCAACTAAATTTGTTATAAATTTGTTTCTACTATCACTCGATACCAAGTAATCCATTTCTTCTTGGTATGTCATTTTTTTCATTTTAGTATGACGAAGTATGACACAATCTATCTCTAAATTTGCAATGGTTCCTTCTTCCATGAGTTGGTATGACGATATTACTTTCTTGACTGGGCCGAACAGACCTTCTAGTTGTAATCTATGAACTTCTGACCCGTCTAGTGTTCCAGTAGTTCCAAAACGAACACCAGTGTGTTTCATTTTTTCTAGAATACCTTTTAGTGTTTGTGCTTTGAAGAGGTGTGCTTCGTCTCCGATGACAATGTCGAAACTTTCCAAGACATTCTTAGGAGCCTTGGCAAATGACTGCCAAGTGGTGATTGTGATGTCCGAATCAAAAACAGGCTGACCCGAATAAATTTTACAAATCTTTTTATTGTATCCATAGTCCTCAAAGTCTTTTGACATTTGTTCTACTAGAGAAGTTGTAGGAACTATGATAACTGTTTTTGCATTCGGTAAGGACATTTCACCCTCATACCACCTACATAACATATATATGATTAACGACTTCCCACTTGCAGTTGGTGAAAGTAATAATTGTCTTCCATATTGCACTGCAGTCTTGAATGCGTCTATCTGATAATCACGTGGTTGAAAAGGAAGTCCCAAGCCTGGGATTAGGTCATCACCATTAATAAAGAAGTCCACGTCTTCGTCTGTAATCTTTGTCTTACTTCCAATTACTTCTTCTATACCACCAAACTCAAAACCACGTTCTCTACAGAACTCGTCTACATATGGAAGTAGACCAATATAAATCTTTTTTGTTTTGATTGAAAACAGTCTAACTTTTCCGTCCCAAAATTTATTTTTATAAGACGGCATGAATTTTGCATTCGGAACTGTAAAAGAAAAGAAATCGTAAAGGTCACGTGCAAGTCCATCGTCACAATGAACTTTCATGAAGACATCGTCAATCTTTGATACTCTGACCATTTTACTTATAGGGTAGTCCTAATAACCAACCTACTAATGAATTTCTAGAACCACGTGTCACGGGTGTGACTTGGTGGTGAACGTCTGAAGGAAATAGAATAATAGAACCACGTGTCTTTGCACTAAATGGTGCTGTCTTAGTCATATCATCTAAACCAACTGTTCTTTGACCTAATTGAATTTTATCGAAAGTTCCAACGGGTTCTAACCATTGAAATAAACCACCCTCATAATCATCGGGGTCTGATAATTGAATTGTGCAACTTAATTTACGAATACTTCCGTCCTCATAAGATGAACGTGTTGGTGGGCCTGCATCAGTATGCCAAGTATAAAAGTCACCTTTAGGTAAATTTGGTTTTGCAGTATAATTTGTAAATTGATAATTTTCCCAATTAGTAAATTCCCAGTTCCAATGATTATCTCCACAGGCATATTGAACTGCAGAATAGAGTTTTTTGTGAAACTCTTCATTCATTTCGTCAACCATTAACCATTTAACTTGTGATTGTCTGATTTCACTATTTACTGCACCACTATCAGATTCTTGTGCATCAGGGTCTCGTCCACCATCAAAACCAATCCTTCCTTCGTCCCAATCTTTTTTATTTGCAACTGCAAGTATAGAATCTACTTCTGAAGGTGTAAAAAATGCTTCTGCAATCCAAACATGTTTTTCGTGTAGTGGCATTATGACCCCGCCATGAATTTTCTCCAATCGATTGTATTCTTAATCGTTTGGTGTCTCCAAGTGATATTTTGCATACACTCTTTGAGATAATCTATTGTGACTTTTAAGTATTCGATTTTTGCATTGAGTTCTTGAATATCTTTATCAGAATTATAGAAAATTTGTAAATCATTTTTCATAATCTTTAATCCGTCTAAAGGGTCGTCTGACCAACCCAATTCATTAATTTGTTCTTGTGACATTTTTCCGTTATACCACAACCACTTATTCTTTAGAAGTGTATCATATTTAAATTGATACTGTTTCATAACAAGAATCTTACTAGACAATAAGTCTTGATATTTTGCATGGAGTTTAGGAACTTCTAAAGACGATTTATCTAACTCGATATCGTCTATCTCACAATCCTTTTCCCACTCTTTCTTAATTTCATCTAAAGTCATAATATACTATTATACCATATTTATGGTAGTATTAATAGGTGTTTTAAGAGGTTGATTCGATATCGTAATATGTGAATCTGAACTCAACTGTTGCAACAACAGCGTCTGTTTCAGCACCACTTTGCAGTTCTATACCACTGAGGGATATAGGGAATGCATCGTGAAACCTAAAGAACTTATTAGGTATGTTTTTATTGGTATTAACCACTATAGTTATGTCGGAATACTGATTTAAATCGTTCTCAACGTCACTGAGGAGTCCTGTAGTGGTCTTTGTAGTCCCTACGTAAGACTCATATGCACTTGGGTCTGATACGGGAACAATTGCATTCATCCAGTCATACATTTCTTTAAAGTTTGCAAGGTCTTCGTCTACTAAGAATGATACACTTAGTGATTCGAATGACACTTTATCGCCAGGGAAAAATGCATCTAGTCCTACACCAGCTGCACTTATTGTTTCTGTAAATGACAAGCCTGGGATATTAACTGATTGCACATAGTATTCCACTGTTGGAACTTTGTCAATTAGTAATCTAAAATTATTCTTATTAAGAATTGATTTGTTTATTTCAGTCAAGTTTTATAATCCTTTTAGACGTTGTGGTGTCTTGATAATCGTCACCACGATATTCTCTTTGAACTACCTCTTCACAAAGGTATCCGTCCTTAATGTATCGTGTAGATATTGTTCTACTGATAACGTCTGTCGTTTCTATACCATTTGGGAATGCACTTTTCTCCCAAGGGCCTTCTAACACTTTCACTGTTTTTGCATATTCTGACATAATTTATTCCTTCTAAAGGGGGTGAATAATTCCACCCCACAATACTATTTAGTTATTTCTCGTTGACAAACTCGTTTAATTGTCTTGCAGTTGAAATAACCTCCTCTACACTAACGAATTGGTCACCTAATGATTTTTTATCATTTGGGAACACTTCATTATGTCTATCGATTTTTTCATTCTCTCTATAGAGATTTCCTTCCAATAGACCTTGTGCTTGATTTAGTAAGTCGGCTCGGATTTCGAACCCTGATTTTCCATTTGACATAATTTCCTCCTTGTGTGTATGTGTGTTTACGTCCTTTTATTTAGGACATAAAAAAAGGGGACTTAGAGTCCCCTTTAGTTCGAAATTTAATTCGATTACAGAATGTTTGATACTGCAAATTTTCTGTAGTATTGGTTTGTTCCTGCTGAAGCAAGTCCGTCTGAAGGTGTTGAACCAACAAAAGGATTAGATACCATTCCGTATCTTGTTTTGAAACCAATTTTTGGTTGGAAAGTATTCTCACCAACTGCACGAACCATTTGTAATGGAACGTAAGGGCAATAGAATAATCCAGCGTCATAAGGGTTTGAACCTCTATAACCTACTGTTAAATAGTCTGAAGACGCATATGGGTCTATGTAGACTTTAACTCTTCCGTTTAATACACCAGCAAAAGTATTACCAGTATCATCAACGTTAAGGTTAGTTGAAAGAGCAGGTGCATAATCTAATACACCAGCCATTGATAATGCTGAAGCAACATCAGAAGAACAAAGAATAAAGTTTCCTTTTCCTCTTCTTGTTTCTTTAGCAATAACGTTTGACTCTCTTTCGATTTGGAACAATAGTCCTTTGAACTTTTCTACAGACCATCTACCATTTGCATCAACGTCCAAGTTGAAAGTTCCTGCTGAAGCTGTAGCAGCTGCACCAGTTTTCGCTTGGTTGTTAACACTTCTTACAACTTCCCTGTTTATTTCAGCAAGGATTTCTGATGATAGAATGTTTGCAAGTTCTGATTCTGCATCAAGGCCGTGGATTGCTTTAAGGTCTTGAGCAAGTTCTAATGAGTATTCCGCTTTAAGTGCTCTTGATTTCGCTGTCACTGTAGCTTTCTCAATTGAGAATGCCATTTCAGCAAAATGGTTTCCAGCACCATCACCTAGTGATTCTGCTGAAGCTGTTGACATACCGCCTGAAGTTTGTGACGCATATGAACCATTGAATGGGTCACCTGAGTGGTCACTTCCTACTGATGTTGATGTTGTTTGAGCAGATGCTGAGTAATCAGTTCTAGCTTCGTTGTGTAAAGCTTCTGATGTATTCAATCTGTCTGCGTCTACGTCATCATTATATCTTGCTTTCATAGCAAAGATAAGACCAGTTGGGCCTGTCATTGGTTGAACACCGCAAATGTCGTATGCAACGAGATTTGGCATAGCACGTCTTACTAATGAAATCAATATCGGATCCCAGTTAGAAATACCTGTGCCAGTGGAATTTAAAGGTGCTGCTTCTGCAAGAGTAGCTCTATCTTCGTTAAGAGCTTTTTCTTGGTTTTCAAGGATAACAGCTGTGACTGCACGTTTGTAGTTGTCTTCGATTTTTGGTAAATCGGAGTGCTCTAGAATCGGCTCCCACTTCTCCTGTAAGTTTTCTGATAAAAACATTTTTTTATTCCTTTAAATTTAACCTAATGGTTTTAGTTTACTTAATGCCTCTGAGTATGATGCAATTGTAGGGTCTAAAACTGGTTCTTTATCTTCTGATATTTCTCCAGTTCCTTCTTCTACTACTGTATCCTCAGAGATGGTTTCACCTTCAATTGGGAAGTAAGCTTCTTTGATTTCTGATACTTTATCACTAAAGTCTTCGATATCTTTAAAGTCTACACCATTAGCAAGTGATTCCATTTTCTCTTTTTGTGATTCAGTTAAGTCTTCGCAGGCTTCTCTAATCACATTACTTCTCTTTAAAAGGTCGTTCTCTTCAACAATTTCCATATTTTTAGATACTTCGTTGTCTAGTTTCTCTTCCATTTCATCGAGACGATTTGCGAGTTCATCAATAACATTATACTTATCTTCAGGGACATCAACATAGTGTTCTACGAACAATGTTTTTAATCCTTCGATAAAGTTTTCAGTCATTTCTGACCTCAAACCTCTTTCAATTGCGAGTTCGTTTTCTTTCGTCCACTCTTCTGCACAATATGTTAGATATTTGTCTACGGCTTCCGCAAGGTCACCTTTAACTTTATCTACTGAGGTTTTTAATTCTTCTGAATACTGAGTTTCTAACTCTTCTTTTATTTCAGCAACTTTTGAAGTCACTGCAGCTTTGAAGATTGTCTTAGCTTTTTCTTGATTTTCTTCTGAAAGGTCAAGTGCTTCTGAGATTGCAGATAGGTCGTCTTCTACTTCTATCTCTACTAATGAAGATTCAAGTTCCGCAGAAGCTTCTTCGTCAACAGATTCTTCTTTGACTTCTTCTTCTTTCTCTTCTTCTTCTTCGTCTTCATACTTCTCACGAATCTTTGCAACTTCTTCAGCTTCAAGTTTCTTGAGTGTTTCAACGATTTTTCTAGCGACTTCTGCTTTTGTTAAACTTTCGTCAACTTCTTCTTCTGATAATTCACCAAAAGTTTTTTGAAGTTCCTCTTTAGTCATTTCCTTCATGTTGTTGACGATAGCTTTGATGTTCTCCATTTTAGATGTTTCTTGAACATCTTTCTTAGAATCTTCTTCACCTTCTTTGATTTTTTCCATCTTTTCAGGTTTGTCTGCACCTTTCTTCTGAGGGTCACCTTCATTTGAAGGTGCTTTTTCAGCAGCTTTTACTGATGCAACAGCTTTGTCAACAGGATTTTCTTCAGGTTTGACGACATCACCTTTTCCGCTTTCGATTTTCTCAGCGTCAGATGACCCTTGTTTTACAGGCTTCTTGTCACCATCTTCAGCTTTAGCGTTAGGTTGTTGACCTTCCTCTATAGCTTCAACTGTTTCTTCAACAGTTTCTTGGTTTTTTTCTAACTCTGCCATGTTTTTCTCCTGTTTGAGTTTACTTTTTTATTTATATGTTAGAGGTTCTCAACAAACCTCTTCCATTGGTTTAATTTGACTTCTTCCAACTTATTAGACTTAGCATTCCTAATTTCAGTCTGCATTTCGTCTACTTGTCTTGCAGTTAATAATCCGTTTTCATATACCCACTCTGTTCCTTCCATAATTCCGTTAACGAAAGCTTCAGGAGCAGAAGGGTCTGCAACGATATCACCTGCTGTTGCAAGTTGAAAATCATCTTTCACATATTGAGAACCACCTTTTTGTTCTAGTGAACCTAGACCTCTAGATGAAACTCCTAATTTAGCACCATCATCAATCAAATTTCTTACGATTTGACCATTGGGTGTGCTTAAAATCTTTGCACGTCCCACGTAATTATTCCCATCTTCTTCTAATTTGGTAATTAAGTGTGACACTTTGTCAAGATTGATAGTTGGGCCGTCAGGGTGTCCTAACTCACCAAATGCTCTATCTTTCTCAACGAATTCTTTTACATAACGTTTTACCTCTTTTTGCATTACTTCTTTAGGGTAAACACGTCCATTTCTGTTCTTTATTTCAGACTGCATGAAGATACCTTCAATAAAGTATTCTTTTTGTCCTTTTTCGTTCTCCTCTACAATAATTGGAGAAACACTATAGTCATTAAACTCTGATATTAATTTCATTGAAAATTTCCTCTATGTCTATGTTTTCTTCTTCTGACATTTGTTTTATGACTTCTTTCATTCCTTTCATTTCTTTCTCTGCAGTCTTTAAGTCTTTATATGTTGCACCACCGAAGTCTTGTCCATCTACATATACATGAACCTTACCTCTGTATTCAGTGTAAGAGATATTAATCTTCTTACCACCAATCTTTACAACATCAGTCTTCAGGTCTTTATGACCACGTGGCAATTTAAATTTTGCCTCACGTAATTCGACCTGAATGTCTGCAAAGGATTTCATTACTCGGCTTCACCTGTTGGTTCTTCTTGAGTTTTATTCATCCAATCTACTTGCATTTCAACTCTTTTCATATCGATTGTTTCTGCAGCTTTCTGTTTGATTCCGTCAAAGACTTGGTCTTTTGCAGTATCTAACTTACCTGCTTCGATTGAGTTTACTATCTCTTTTGCTATTTCACTACTCATTTATTAAAATCCTCCGAAGTCATCTTCACTTCCTTCATCTGATTCAGACCCACCTTCATCGGTAATCTGTTTATCAATTAATTTAATGTCTTCTTCTGATTGTCTTAACACATATTTTCTTACCCATTCTTTTGAGTAATATTGTCCGACATAATCAGAAATATTTGAGAGAGTATCTAATCTCTCCCTCATGATTTCTGCATCTTTCAACTCTGTAAAGTGGTTGTCTGTTGCATAATCATATTGAATGAAGTCTTTGATTTTATCAAACTCTTCACCACTTACGATTTCCTTAAGAACTAATTGAGTCTTAAGAATATCTGTAAAAACTCTTGCAAACTTCTTTTGAAGTCTGTTTGTGAACTTATTAAATTTAAGTTCGTCTCTAGAAATTTCAGACGCACGACCCATATTGAATCCATTGTCTGCTTCCATTCTAGTCGCAGGAACATTTAATGACTGATATAATTTCTTCTTGAAGTATTCTATATCGTCTATATCTGCAAGGTTTTGTCCACCAGGCAGGGTAGTAATCTCTGTTCCTCTACCACCTTCTCTTCTAGGCAACCAAAAATCTTCTAACATACTCATATGTTTTCTATCATCTTTGATTTCACCTGTATCTGCATTGTAGACTAACTTGTTCTTGTATCGGTTCATAACGTCTGCAAGATACTGTTCTGCCTTTGCTTTTGGAAGGTTTCCTACGTCAATGTAGAAAATTCTTCTCTCGGGTGCTCTTGAAATCCTATAGATAACAAGTGCATCTTCCATCATTGATAACTGATTTGCAGTCTTCAATGCTTTATGCAAATATCCGATTACAACATTTTTAGTGTAATCTAACAAACCCGAAGTTGTGTATGTCACAGCTTCAGGTGCAATTTTGACTGTAGTCCCTTCTGAGGCACCACTTTTATCAAAACCTTTATCATTGAAAAGATAAAACTCTTCAATTTTCTTAATTCTGTCGACCTTTGTCTTAGGGTCTTTCTGTTTTTCTATGTTTCTGACCTTCTTAATCTTAATCGGGTCAACATTTCTTAGGTCTACAATACCTAATTTTGGTCGTGACGAATCAACGACCTTATGGAAGTAAATTCTTCCGTCTACATACCACTTTCTGAATAATTCATGAGAGTTCTGATTGAACTTCATTATAGATAAGATGTGATTAAACTCTTCTTGTATCTTATTTTTGATACTGTCAGAGAGCTTTACATCTCTGAGGTCGAGTGATACTATCTTATCTGAAGTGTCAGAAGTGATACACTCATTAACTATATCTTCGATTGCCGAATCACACTCGGGAACCAAAGAGGTTTCGCGGTATCTTCGAATGAGTTCTGCCTCATTCTTGATACCACCTTCCATATCGACATACGACCCATAGGCTGCACCTGATATGAAACCACTTTGTTGTTCAATGACGGGGGTTCCGTCATCGTCAACGGGTGGCACAAAGGACTTTTGGTTCTTGTCCTCCGTTGCTCTTAATTCTTCCCTTTTACGGGATATTTCAAACCCAAATAATTCCATACTAATATTTATACTCCCTTTTTAGGGGGTATGTCACTTTGATTTAAAGGACTCTTTCCCAGTGAGAAAAAGTAAAGTCAACTGTAAATTCCTCTAGTGCATCAACTGTATCGTATGATAATTCGATTGCACCTATTGCTTTAGGGAACATGTTGAAAAACTCGTATCTCGCAAGGACTGAGTCATCTTTGTTAAGTTGTTCTACGAACGCTCTAGAAATAAGATAGTCTGTAGAGGTTGAACCTTCACCACTATCTAAGGCTTGAATTTCTTCTTGCCATGCTTCTAGACCACTTCTAACTGAAAACTCAACATCATTGATTACTGTAATCTGCCAATCATCAAATGTTCTTTCTCCAGCAAGTTTAAGGTTATGTCCTCTGAAAGGAACAATAACTTCTCCTAAAGTTCCTGCTGGGATATTAGCAGCTTTGCACAAGAATTCAATTTTGTTTCCAGCTCTTGGAATGAAAACTTTAAATCTGTTGGCTCTTGGGCCTCCACCTATAAGTTGTGCTTTAAATTGGTCTATACTTGCCATTTAGTTCTCCTTAAACTGCACTGTAAATCTCTTCAAAGTCGACACCACTTCTGGCAGCAACAAAGTTGAGAGTTATAAAGTTAATACTTCTAGCAGGTTTCACAAAGATAGAACAAACGAATTCGTTTCTATCTATTACAGTATCAGTGTTGTTTGTTTCGTCACATAATACTGAAAAATCTACTAATCCACGTCTATTCTTAACATCTCTTAAGAAAGGTTCTACTGCAGCTCTAAATTGCGCTCTTGTGAATGCATCATTGAATTCAAAGAGTTGTGATTTAGCAGCTGTTGCGATTGCTTTTTCAAGAACAATGAATAACCTTCTGACATTGATTCTATCGAATGCTGAAGGTGATGATAAAGCTGTTTTATCACCGAATAATACTGTTCCTTGACCTGCGAATGTGCATACTGGGTTAATTCTTGCACGATATAAGTCATCTCTTGATGATTGTGAAGGATTAAATGCAAGTTTAGTAATACCTAAGTATTGACCTCTTGAGAAACCAGCTGGTGAGAACCATGGGTCTCTTAATAAGTCTGACCTTGCCATTATCCCTGATGTATGTCCGTTAGCAGGAACATAACAGTATTTGTCGTTGTATCTGTCGTATGAATATACCCAACCACTGTCTAACACTGCATATGAGGAAGAAGTGACTGAAGCAAAATCAGCAATAACATTTGAAGATTGTGTTGATTCACTTGAAACACCTACGACACTTGCACGTCTTGGTGAAGCAATAACCATACAATCTTTTCTATTTTCTGCGATTTGAATGATATTATTTACGATAGAATTATGGTCTGCAAGAATATCTTGTGAATTTCCTGAACCATCATCTGTTCTTGTAGAACCTACGATTAAGAATGAAACGTCTACTGTCTCTGCATCACCGAAATGGTCTGTATATGCACCATGTTTCTGTCCAGCAGTTGGGATTCTTCCGTCAACACCACCACCTAGTGATACGTTGATTACTGCAGAAGGTCTTCCGAAAGCTGTTGTTGCAGATGTTAAATGTGTTCTTTCTTCGTTTGCACTAGTCAATAAGTCGGTTGAGTGACCTGACCAGTAAACGTATTCTGATTCTCTTGCAATTACATTTTTGTAGTAGTTAGATTGTCCTTGACTATCTTTACTATCTGAAGCAAGAGATACGAAACCATAAGTTTCTAAAATTGTGTTCTGAACTCCTGAGAACAGTCCGTCTTCGTCTGATATTACTACGTGAAGTTCATCATCTGAACCTCCAGCAGCTGTTGCTGTTCCTGACTTAGCAGGTGCTTTATCAAAAGAGTTATAAAACTCCCAATATCTATCTACGTTTGCACCTGAAGCTACAGTTGCAGTTAGACCTGTTCCAGCAGGTTGACCGATTGCTTCGACTACGATTGAAGTTCCATCGGGAATTGAAGTCACTCTATATTCTGTATTGTGACCTGCGAATTTAACGATATCTCTTACAAACATACCTGAAGAATCATTTACTGAGATAGTTGTTTGTCCAACTGATTCTTGTCCCGAAAGTGTAGTCACTGCATCGTTAAAATATGCATCTGATGACGCACATACTGAAACTTTTAGTGAATTACCTAATGAACCCGCGTATTTTGCAACCCAATTACCAACTGTTCCGTTTTGTGAACCATTTTGGTAAGTAGATACATACTCGTCATTATTCTTTAGTAATGCAGTTCCACTTGATGCGTTTGCATTGTTTAACCCAGTTGAGTTAATTCTTACGACCCTTAGTGAAGAACCATATTTAAGGAATGCTTCTGCTGAATAGAAGTCTTCTGCTCCAGCATCAGTATTAGCTGGTTGATAGAAATTATCGACTAAACCCTTTGCATCTGAAACTGTTATAACTTCATCAACAGGGCCCCATTGGAATTGTCCAGCAAATGCACCTGTAGTCGATGAAACGGCTGGAACAACATTTGTCAGGTCTATCTCTTTTACCTGAACGCCTGGTGATACTTGAAATGCCATACTTTTACTCCTGTTGTATTAAAAGTTGTTTACTGTTTTATTTATAACTTTATAAAACTCAACAAACTATAATTTTAATGGAACGTCCATTGTTTTGTGATACCATCTATCCCCCTCACTATCTACAAAGGATTCTTGTTGATTTCCTCCGTCAAAAACCCCTGGCGGCAGTAAGTCGTCTTCGATTAGTTTCTGTTGTTCTGAATACAATAAGTCTTTGACTGCTGTATCCGTTAAATGAACAAAATACTCAGTTGTCACAAACCAACTGAATAACACTAAATTCATGACCATATCGTCATTATATCCTCTATCTGCTTCCCAACTATTACCTTTATGCACAAAAGTCATTAATTCCGTAATAGTATATCGGTCATTCAGAACAAGTCTATTTTCTTCTAATAATTCTTTCAGTGTAGAACAACCGATACGTTTAATCTTTCGAGACATAGTCACTCCTATGTCCTCCGCCTTTAATTGTCCTTGAACAAAAACATTCGGATATTCGATATCATAATGTAGTTGATTTGCAACTGTTCCACCTTCTGCATTATTTTCAATGATAACAACTGGTTCATTGTAATGTCTTACGTATTTATTTATAATATCAGGAAAGAGAAGAGGTGACACCATATTATCTCTATATGTGCATACTTGTTTAAATGGACTTGTTGTCACGTCTATAATAGTGAATGTAGAGTAATCCATACCCCTTCCTTTTGATACGTCTACAGTGCAAACGTATCTATGTCCTTCTTTTGGTTTTTCATATAGAAATAGATTGTCTCTATTCCATTCAGGGTCTATTGCTCTCATACCAAGTAGTGTATTACTGTTGATAAGTGTATTACCAGTTCCTAAGAATGAATTACCATATTCTTGTTCAAATTGTGCTTCTGAAGTGTTTGCAATGGTTTCTTTCTTCCATTCTTCATCTCTGCCAGGCACGTCAAACCAGTTAATAAGAAATGATTTGTATTCTGATTGTTCATGAACTGCAGACTCATATATCTTGTGGAACATATTACCCACACCATTTGCAGTAGAAGTAATAATAACCTTTGAATCTTTACCTGAGGTCACCACGGGATATGTTGCAGTATAGAACGTCTCTGCATCGTCCACAAAGGCAAACTCGTCAAGATACAATAAATTGATTGACATACCACGAATCGAACTTGAAGAAGTTGCAGCTGCGACAACTTTACTATCATTACTAAATTCTATTGACCCTTTGTTTAGAATCTTAACACCAGGCTGTAAAAAGAATGGAACAGACTCTAACATGGTCACGATACGTGCAATCATTTCTCTTGCAATTGCACCTTTGTTAGCAAGAACTGCTACAGTGACTTCGGGTTTAAATAGTAGGAACCACAATAGATATGCACAAGAAGTGATTGATTTACCACTCTGTCTACTTGCAAGAACAACACTAAATCGGTTTTCGTCATAGTGATTGATTAGATTTTCTTGGTATCCACGAAGGGTAAAGGGAACCATACCTTCGTCTAGTGATATGATTTGTGTATAATTTTCAATGAAGTGTGTAGGATTTTCAGAACACTTCAAGTATTCTGCCATTTCTTTATCGGTGTATTTTGTTTCTACACCAGCTCTCTTGATTAGATTATTACCAAGATATCCGTCATTCTTAGAATCAGTCATCTTTTTTCTTTTCTTTCTTCAAAAACTTTTGTAGTTCTGAAGTAGAACCAACGTATAGGTGATTTTCAACTTTACCTATTCTTTGTTCGTCTTCCTTTTCTAAATCTTTTAATTTCTTTTGAACGTCTATGAGTTTTTCTGCAGTATCGGCTACAGTCTTAATAAGTTGTCCTGCGACTTCATATGCACGTGGGTGTTCGGTTTCTTTGGAAAGTTCTAATATACCTTCGATTGCATCTTGACCACGTTCTACGAGGTTATAGAGGTTCTCTCTTGCATATTTGTAGTCTGTATCGATATTCTCTATCCTTGACGGGACTTTGACTACCTTGACTTCTTTTTTGATTTCAGTGTTGATATCTAATAAAGAATCTAACTTTTCATCTACTGTTTCTTTTGTCATAATTAACTGTCATCGGTTTCACTGAATGATTCTTTAGAACCATCGTCATAAAATGTCACTGTTTCTGCAACTACGAAAGTATCACTTGGTTCTACTGAACCTACAAATTTAAGTTTAGTGTTCTCTCCTAGTGTCACAGCAGAACTTAAATCTATTGATAATCTATCACTTGCAATAGAGGAAACTGTTGGATTTGGTGTTAAATTCGTTCCAAAGACCTCATCTCCTACACTTATCTTACTATTTATTGCAGTTGCAAAAGGAACTGTTGCAGTGCTAGTCACTGCAGTAGAACTAGTTTCTGCAAAAGCAGGTTCATAATGTTTAACTTCTTTGACCAATCCACTCTCATTAATTTGTGAAGTTGTGAATTGACCTGAGATATCAGTATTGATATATTCTCTTTCGACAACGTTTTTGATAACTGTTCCAGTATAAACAGGGCCGAAGAAATAAATTTTCATAGTAAATTCAAGTGTATATTCTATTACACGTCTTTCTTCAAAACTTCCTTCGTATGTATCTTCCAAACCTACAGAATTTAATGTGATTGGAACGTCCCTAACGTCTGACATATCGTCAATCATTTTCATTGTGACTGTATATTCAGGTTGGAAATATGGTAAAATTTGTTCTACAATCTGTAATGCATCAGACATATTCTTTGCAAGAACACTTAGTGTAAAGTTTAGATTGTATGGTGCTGGGTTATATTGATACCCACGATTTACTCCGTCTGTTTCTAAACTTGATTTAGAATGACGTATTAATTTGTTCTGTTGTCTAGTTGCATCATACTCAAACCCCGTTAATTCGAATGCCATTCTTGGAAGGTTGATTGAGGTGACGTTTAAATCCCTTTCTTTTGCATCTTCTGTAAGTCTTGCAAGGAACTTTTGTTTAGGGCCGTATGAAATGGGAACGAGTTGTTGTGATAAAACTGTTCCGTCTTCTTTAATCTTTTTACAATAGATATTATTGAACAGTGTTCCAAATATCGATACAGACCTTTTTATGGTTTCGTGATAAAAATGAGTTCCAAACATTAGGGTTCTCCAAACGGATTTGTTTCACTAAAGTCTAGATAATTATTATCCTTATCTTCGAAGTCTTTATTTTGTGCAACACTTCCTTCCATAGTCATTACGTCAACAATACTTGCAATCGTTCTTGTTGCACCCGAGGTTGCACCGACAAGTCTATCTCCTTGTGCAAGTGTTGTAGTGTTATCCTTAATAATGAGTTCTCTGTTTGAACCCCTGAAGTTTACAACCTCACCAACTACGACACTATTCAATGTGACGTTTTCATTTGCAACATAACTTCCTGAATCACCTTCACCTTCTGTCATAGTCATAGAAATTGTGTATGCTCTATCTTGTTCAACCAAGTCTGCATCTGTTCCAGTATCGAAGTCTTCTCCACCATATTCGAACAATGAACAACGCATTTTGAATACAAATAGTTTTCCTAACTGGAAGAATGGATTTTGGTCTTCTACGAATCTGATTTCAAACATAGAACCTGAAAGTGGGAAGTAAATTAAATCCCCTTCATTTGGTCTAAGTGAAGTTGCAAGGTTTGAATCAAGTGATATAAATCTTTCCCATGTTCTCAATGATATCACAAAGGTTGCTTCTTCATTGATTTGAACACCAAATTTAGACATGAGGTCACCCTCACCCTCGAATCCACCGCCTGGATTTTCTAAATACATTTCTACAGAATATGCATCACCGAAACGTGATTGAACGTCTTCAGTTAGAATTGAGTCTTCTTCGATTATCTCCCTAGGAAGATAGAAGACATCATGACCATAGAATCTTAACGACTCAACAACTAAATCTTCGTAAAGGTGTTGTTCAGTGTTGACTGCATGGTTAAAAAATACATTTGTAGGCATTCAATTACCCCATCATATCCATGACTGGCATTTCGAAATTCAGTCGGGATTCTTCTTCTAATCTTGTTATCTCTTCTTGTGCTTCTGTTTTCATTTGAGCTCCGTCTAGTGTTATACCACCAGGCAACTCAACTCCTTGGAATTTAGAGAGGTTCTCTCCCCATTGATACTTCACTAATGCAGTTGAATACTTTTTCAACCACATATCATTATAGATATCAGTCATGTCTGTTGGGTCTAATTTTCTATAACATTCAATAATGATATACTCACCAGCACTTAATTTACTTGCACTGTAGTCCATGTAAAGTCTGTTAGAGTGCATATTGTATCTAATAGGTATCTGACCCACTAGGATATCGTTTAAAAGTGACAAGTGTGATTGAACTTGTGAATAGTATAAAACACTTGTTGAAGTTAAATCATATAAATCATTCAATCTTAATTGATACTGGATATCAAACATACTTGAAGTTTGACCTGAATTGAAAGGGAAAATATTGATTACACTTAACACATGTTCGGGTAGTGTAATGTAGTTTTGACCTTCTCCGTAAGTTTGTCCTGAGATTGCTTGTGTTCCAGTTGTAGCTGCATTATGAGTTTCATTCGTTTTGAATGAATCAATTTCATCTTGAGTGATTTGGTGTTTTAAATACGTCTTAATAGAACCATCGTAATGATATTCTCTGAAATATTGCAGTGCTTCGTCAATTCTATCATCAAACTGGTCATCGTCCACGTTGATTTCTAGAACGGGAGCTCCAAGTTTTCTTTTGATATACTCTTTTAAGGCTGCTTTTGAATTCGGTTCTGACATAGTAATAAATCCTGTTTATTACTATTTATAGTAATTTTAATCTTGGAAATAAGTTTTAGATTGGATTCTATCTAATTTTTCTGATAATCTTTCAATTGAATCCATAATTCTTTGGAAATCTGCTTCGATTTGTTCTCTAGTTGCGTAATCACGTGCAATTTCTTCACGTGTTTTGTTGACTAGTATATCAAGTCTTTTTTGTTCTGAAAGAATGTTTCTAACTAATAAACCTACAGGCATTAGTATGAATGTTAAGATAACATTCCATATGATATGAGCGTCTATTACAAGTTCCATACGATTATTTATGAAATCGTAATGACTATGTAGAAAGTTTATGTATAAGTTTTCCGTTATTATCTACTTCAAAACACAATTCATCAGGGTGAAAACCTTTAGGGTCACCACCTACGGGGACTTGTTTGGTTAAATACCGAGTAGACATATTAAATGATATACTATATCTATCTTTATCAGTTTGGTTAGGTTCTACCATATGCATTAATGCACTTGGAAAAAGAAATAAGTGACCAGTTCTAGGTGCAAGTCTAAAGGTTTGACTTTCTCTTGGTGAATGGGGAAAATCTGAAACTACCTTTGGGTCTTTATCGAGTGCAACAAAGTTCCCTTCATCTCCTTCTGAATGGACATAGAATACACCACTATACCAACAACCATTATGTAAATGTGGAGCATTCCATGCACCTTTATCATTTATGTTTGCCCATGAATTTGAAATGTTTAACTGAACTTGACTAGAACTATGTCCAGTATAATTAAGTAATTCTGTATTAAACTTATGATTGATAATTCTCAATAATTTAGTAAAGATAGGACTTGACTCACACCCGTCATTTGATTGCCAACCAGTGTATTGGTTGGATATTCTTCTTCCTACTGGGTCTGTCTTTCTCATAGAGTCTATTTCATTTTTAAGTAAATCAATATAGTCTTGTTCTAGTTGACCAGTCTCTAATAAGTTGTCTTCGATACAGACATATGGAAATAATAATCTAATCATTATCTAAATCTAACTCTAATTGTTTTTCATAACCTGACATCACATCTGCAGCGTCATCAACAGCACTATGCATAGGACATTCAGGTGGTGGATTTCCTTCATTAAAATTTTTACCCTTTTGTTTGTGCATTTTACCCATTCTATAACCACCTAGTTTGTCATCTTTATCCCTAGCTGTTTGAGAGGTATCTACTTGTCTATTAAATTCGTCCATACTTTTATAACCTGAATTATTTGTAATATGACTTCTATTGTCTAACCAAGATTGGTGTTCATATGTTATATAGGTTGCCTGCCATTCCTCTCTTTTAAATGGTATGACTTGAACTAGAGGAGTTCCTTTTGGTATAACGAAGGAATGATTTACACGTGGATAAAAGATAATTTGTGCATTATCGTAATTTGTATTAAAGGTATCTGTATCTATTACACCTTGCCATGTTGCAAAATATTTGTTTTGAAATAAAAATGGGTCTAAGTAAAACGTTGAATAACCAGGCGGTGTTTTTATGTTCCATGGATTTCTCATTTTAAATGCACCCCTAACTGGTGCATCTTCATCATGTAAATATTGAAATGCATATCCCATTTGTGCAGAAGGGTGTGTAGGTGAAGGCATTTCTGTTCCTCCGTCAAACTCATGTGTTGCAACCCATTCATCATCTGTATCACCATCAAGTCTACCATTCTTCACAATAATATCTCTATTAGATAATAGATACCAACCACTCTTCAACCAATCGTCCATAGCAGGACATGAACGTATTGTTGCTTGTTTAATTCCACGATTATACTCACGGAATTTCATTTTATTCCACCATTCAGGTTTTATAGATTTTGCAAGAACTGGTTTAGAGTCCTTGAGTGTATCTTCATTAAATGTGCTAAATTCTATTGTGGGCATTGTCTAAACCAATAATTGTCTTCTACTAATCTAATTTCGTCACCTCGTATTACGATTGACTTCCTATCTATATATCGTGCTTCTTCAGTGGGTGCGTCGGCACCATGTGGTATTCTTCCGTCAAAAACCACTAATCTATTTGGTTTGAAAGGAATCTCTGCAATTTGGTGATTCTTTATATGATTTTCTCTACCATGTAAACCTTGTTGCATTTCGTCATAGATTCTCAAAGGGCCTCCCCAATGTTCTGACCATATAGTATTTGTATAATATAAAAAAGATAAATTCCATTCGTCTTCTTGCATACAATCTGCATGAGTTGTTCCATGTAAACCTTGTGTTTGTGAATTTAATCCCATGTATTGAAACCTTACCCATTCAAAACCAAAATCAGTTTGTAGTTTTCTATCTAACCATTTTGCACAACACTTAGTGTCTAGATATAGATTAATTTCGGGGTCTGTATCGGGATAATTTCCTACGTCTATCAAACTCGAATTGGTTCCCTTCATCATAGTTGCACCCCAAAATTGGTGATGAGGTAAACCTGTAGGACTATCTCCAGTGACTTGGTTATTTTTTGACCAAATATTATTAACACTAACTGCCCTGTTAACCCAATGGTGTAATTGCACAGGCAACCAATCATCAATAATATGAATATCTTTTAGTGGGAATCCTACGTCTTTTAGTTTAAAGGACTCATTATGATAAATGAGTTCCATACATTACCTAGTTGACCTAGAGTCGGGAGTGACTAAAGGGTCGGGAATTGCACCAGCATATTGTTCAAAACTCTTTAAAGTATCTTCTCTTGTTTGTTGAATTTCTGCAACCACATTTTCAAAACAAAACCATATGTTATCAAAATATTCTAATGCTCTTCTTGCATCAGAACGTCTAGGGTGATTTGACCCTTCTCTTCCAGCTACATTTGCATATAATAAATCATACATTCCATACAATTCAGAACATCGTGTTTGATAATCTAACACAAGTTGTTCCAATTGATTAATATATTGTTGATTTAAATTATATCCCAAAGGTGGTTCAGAATTTTTGATATATGTTTCAATACTAAGTCTGTCTTCTTCTGACAATGTAGTATGTTCTTGTTCGTCAAATTGTTTTCCGTCTTCCCATTTTAAAATCTTAACTTCAACATCGTCATAAACTAACACGTCAAAGTCAAAACCCAATTCAGGTCTATCTACGTTTTCAAAATCATATTGTAAACCATTTTCCTTTCGGATTATGAGTTTACTGTCTTCTGTATAAATTAATGCGTTCATACTTTATATTATACCTCAATGTTATAAAAATTACAAGTAGGTTTTTGCCTTCACCCAAATATCTAAATTATTTATGTTGGAATAATCCATACCTTTTACCCAAGGGCCTCCCCTAGTGTAGTGTATTCCAGTGTAATCCCACTTCTCATCAGGATTATCATAACCTTCAGTAAAGATATACTTTTCAGGTATTGGACTTATCTTATCAGTCCACTCAAATTGATGTAATTGAGCTCCCGTCCAAGTGTTCACTACTTCAGGTGTTAACTTCTTACAGTCTTCATGTCCATTATTGAATATCATTAATGATGACCATAACTTACATGGATAATCTATATTTACTTGTCCGTCAAATTTAGTTTCGTCATGTTTGATTTGTGGATACTTGATACATGCAACTGCATCGTCCATATTCAGATAATAGAACAATGATAGAATAGATTTTCTCCATATGAAGTCATTATCAATAAAGATACTAAACCCTTCATAGTTTTCTAAGTAGGGGATTAAAAATCTACTGTAGGTGAATTCAGTATTTTGATTTGCATATGGTCTATTATAATCGGGAAGTTTTGCAATGTCAAGGAATTTGATTTCGGGTTCCCAATGACACTCTTTCATAAGTTGACCACGGCTAGGTTGTAGTGTTTTTAGAATTGTTTTCTTATTTACTTCGTGTAAGTCACCATGGTTTGAATCATAACCTATGTAAATGTTTAAAGGTTTTCCTTTTGATTGTAAATGAACTCTCTTATTGAAATCATAAACTTCTTGTCGAAAATTTAAATCCATTAAATCATGTTGATATTCTATAACTCCATTAACGAAAGTTATGGACGTATTTTTGTGTTTTGAATTTCTCTCGTTTAACTTTTTAGTCCAATATTCCAGTGCTTCGTCACACGTTAAGGGTTCTGTATCTAATACGTCCCAAGGGTCTGTTGCAAAAATTTCAAAAGTAGGGTCTTCTAATTCTTCGTATACTTTTGACCTTATAGAGCCTGGGTGAATTCTAAAACCAAATCTATCGTCAATTTTAAATGTTGTTCCTTGAATTGGGTGTCTCAAACCTTCTTCTTGTATACTTTGAATTAACCAATGTGCTTTTGCACTATGATAATACATTGAATTTAGAGTGGTTTCAGTCTGAGGTGTGATTTCTGTATTAGGTTCAAACTCTACATAATCTTTGATTTGTGCATACTCAGGTTCTCCGTCAACTATCCTTGCACAATCCATTTGACCTGTAATTTTATTTGGTCTTTCTTTACAAGTCCATACGTGTGGTAAGAATTTTTGATAATGAACTGATTCGTTTGCGGCACCAAAGAAGGGAACAAATTTCTTCTGTTTACGAAGTTCTAAAATATCACCCCATTTAATTACTTTAGTAGGTGGTGCAATATTTTCAAACACCCATTTAAAATTTTTATATGCGTCTGACTCTTTATCAACGTCACTTATATCGTCTATAGTTCCTAAATGATATGCACCTAGGCTATACCAATCAGCACTACTTAAAGTTTTATAGTCTATAGGTTGAATAGTTGAACGGACTTCTTCTAAGGTTTTCAGTTTTTTCATAATATATATTTAGGGACGTTCTAATAAGGTCTAAACCTCATTAATATTCACCAACATTACCGCCGGGATCGAAGATTTGTTTCGCCATGTTATGTGCAACAACTCCGTCTGTATAGAAATTACCTATTTCTAATATATGGTATACTTCTTTTTCTTCACCAGTATCAATAATATCTTTTAGAACTGCAGAACCCCAAACTGATTGAAGTTTATCACCAACTTTTAGATTGACTTCATTTAATTCTTCACCATACATTTGTTCAGTATTTTCAAACTGAGGGTGAGATTCTTTCCAATATTCATTATCTACAACACCCCATGTTCCGTCTACTAGTTTGAATGGGTGGTCTTTTGTTGTTCCTAATTCTGCAACTGTATCTCCGTTTTCATTTGCAATAACGAGGTTAACAACTTTAGTAGGTCTTGGTGACATAAGTTTTTCAACTTCTTTAACAATTTGACCTTCCTCACTCCAAACTTTAATTTGGTCACCCAATACGATTGACTCAATTGGTTTTGTTGTTCCGTCATGCATAAGAATAGGTGTCCCAGCAACGAAACAACCTCCACCACCACCACTGATAAAGTAGTAAGACACTGCAGTCCTAGCGTTATATGTAAATGGATTCCTTCCACTAACAGGTTGTCTAGCATTAGCAATGTAAGGCACACGATATGTGAAAGGTGACCTAAATGCTACTGGTTGTCTAGCATTAGCAATATAAGGCACACGATATGTGAAAGGTGACCTAAATGCTACTGGTTGTTGAATATTCGCAGGATACCTTGCGTCATAAGTGAATGGGTTTTGTGCATTACTTGGTGACTGAGCATTCGCAGGATACCTTGCGTCATAAGTGAATGGGTTTTGTGCATTTCTAATATTAGGTTGTTGTCCATTTACTGGATTCTGATACGTAAATGGTGTTTGTCTATTTCTAATATTAGGTTCTTGTGCATTTACTGGATTTCTATATGTAAATGGTGACCTATGTTGATACGTAGAAGGTTGTCTTGCATCTGCAATATAAGGTTGTTGACCATTTGCAATATATGGTGTTTGACTGTTTGCAATATAAGGATAAGGAACTTGTGTAAGTTCTTGACCCGAAGCATTATTCCACCCTGAAGGTGTTTTGATATAGATTTGGTCAACTGCACTCCAAGTAGAGGAACCAGTTTTAACCCATGCACCTTGGGTCGCATTCCAACCTGTAGGTGTCTTGACTGATTGATTTCCTGATGCCATGTCTTATATTATCCTGTTATTGGTGACCCAGGCCACTGTTGTGATACCACTCCGTCCCACCTTGCTTCAGGAGTTCTTCCTTGAGTCGCATATGTTGCTGGTTGTCTATTACTATATGTAAATGGTTGTCTATTACTATATGTAAATGGTGTCTGAGCATTTCTTATATTAGGTTCTTGTGCATTCACTGGATTTTGGTAAGTAAACGGACTTCTATGTTGATACGTAGAAGGTTGTCTAGCATTACTTGGGTTTCTGTAAGTGAATGGTGACCTATAGTTATATGTAAATGGTTGTCTTGCATTTGCACGATATGGAACCCTATAGGTAAATGGGTTTCTGTAAGTAAATGGTTGTCTTGCATTTGCACGATATGGAACTCTATAGGTAAATGGTGACCTATATGTCACTGGTTGTTGAGCATTTGCTGGATACCTTGCACTATATGTAAAAGGTGACCTATATGTCACGGGTTGTTGAGCACTCGCAGGATACCTTGCACTATACGTAAAGGGACTTTGAAATGAGAAAGGCTGCTGAGCATTTGCAATGTAAGGTTGTTGAGTAATTCCGATTGCCATTTAGTTATTTCCCGTTTAAAGTTCTCATATTTATAAAGATTCTAAACCCCTATATTAGGAGTAAAGAATCCACAAGTCACCAACTGCACCATCACCTGAAGCAGGAGCTGATGTTGATTGGTAAACGTTTCTAGCAGTTCCACCACTGTTTGTTGCATTGGTGATAGTAATTGCACCTGAGGCAACAGTTCCTACAGAAATATTTGGAGTTCCAGTCAATCCTTGTGCATTTACAGCAAGAGTTGCATTTGAAGCTGTTCCTGTTAAATCTCCAGTGACATCTCCAGTGACATTACCTGTTAATGCACCTTCGAAAGTTCCAGCAACAAAAGTTTCTGAACCTACAGTCCATTTGTCATTTGTTTCGTCCCAAAGAAGTGTCTTAGCAGCAGAACCACCTCTAGTGATACTAATACCTGAATCTTCTGTTGGTGAACCTGAAGTGAAATTACTGTTTAATGCAATTACGTTATCTGCAAGTGAAATAGTTTCTGAGTTTACAGTCGTTGTAGTTCCTGAAACTGTTAAGTCACCTGTAATTGCAACATTGTCATTTAATGTGACATTACCTGAACCATTACCACTTAATACTAAGTTAGTGTCTGTTGATTTTGAAGCAATTGCATCAACTACTATATTATTACTGAATGATATTTCGTTTCCAGCACTGTTAGTAATATTTTGTCCGTCTTCGATTTGAAGAGGGCCTTTAACAGCAATTACACCACTTCCAGTTGGGTCTAGTTCTAAATCACCCGAACCACTTGGTTGTATTGACATATTTTGGTTATCGTCTGCACTAAAAACAATAGTTCCTGAATCGTCTTCAATAACTTTTTGTCCGTTAACATATAATGAACCTGGCCCGATATACACGTCCTTCCACATCTTGGAAGATGAACCTAAGTCGTAAGTGTTATCTGCACTTGGGATTATATTCCCATCAAAACTTCCACCACCTAAGTAAGATTTAACACGTGCATCAGTATAATAGAGGTTGCTTGACCCTTCTGAAAGGTCATCTGAGTCGTTATTAGATAAATCTATATCTGTAGCAGTTTCAGCTTTTGTTGAGGTGTTCTTACTTCTTGATTGAAGTTTACCATTACTATCTCTTTTAAGAACAAGAACGTCTGAACCTGTTCCAAGTTCGATTTCTGCAACTTTAAGTGATTTTAATGTTCCACTTTCAGAAACTTCAACGTTTCCGTCTGAATCTTTTGAAAGTTCTGTTCCACCTAAGTTAATAGTTGAACCAGCAAGGTATAAATCATTCCACCTTGCACTTGAAGAACCTAAGTCCCTTGTTTCGTTTCCATCAGGGATTAAATTACCTCCCCAAGTTGCACTGTAGTCGATAGCAAGTGAAACGTCACCTGAAGTTCCACCACCTGATAGACCTGTTCCAGCAGTGACTCCAGTCACATCACCAGTTTGTCCGTCAATTGTTAGTGTGTTTGCACTATCGTCATATGTTAATGTTATACCTGTTCCCGCAGTCAAGAGGGTATTGACTCTATCGTCAATCGAATCAGTTATGGTAGAACCCGTAAGTCTACCTGAACTGTCTATAACCTCTGTTGTCCCGACTGTAAGACCATTCTTGATTATAAAGTTCTTAGCTGTCATTAAAATGTTCCCCCATCTACTTGTGGTAATGATAATTCACCCGAAGATGAATTATAACTTAAATTTGATTCTCCACTAGCAAGTGATATAGCACCTCTTGCAAGAGAGTTTGAAAAGTATTGATTAGTTGACCCTTCAGCAAGTGAATCTGTGTCTAATAAAGATAATGCACTTGCAGCGAGTTTACCCGCACTTGATATGACTTCGGTAGTTCCTACAGTCAATCCATATTCAATTACGAAGGTATTTTGTGTTGCCATTGAAGAATGTCCCCTTTACTTTTGATTTTACCCTAATATTTATAAAGTCGAGTCGTTTAAGCAGAAGGTTATTTTAAAAAAAATTAAATTTTATTCAGGCAATGGTGCGTCTGCAGCTGCTTCACATACACCTAATGTATATGCTTGGTCAATTTGTGCTTCTTCACCTGAGGCAAGAGTAATATCATTTGCATTGCAGTGTAAAATCAATGCAGAGAGAATCTCTTCTTTAGCAATTCTTGCTCTATTTTGTGCTGCGTTAGTAATCCAATCATCTATATCTGTAGTGATTGTATCCAAAGCTTTCTTTTCTGTTTCAGTTAATGTAATTGTATAATCCATAATTCTATTTATCCTATTAAAAATCCACTGAAGTTATTGTATTCAGATGCAGAACCTTGCCAACCTGAACTTGTTCCTGATTCTCCAACATATGCTTCAATGTAATCATTTGCAGCCAATTTTACTGACATTGACATATCAAATCTAGTATGATATTGACCTGTTTTGTGTTGCCAGTTGTATTGCAATATTGAACCATTCTTTCTAAGTGCTATCCAAGCTTGAACAGCACTACCCGAGTCATGAGTCATAACACTAAAGGAGAAAAAATATCTTCCAGCAACTGGTGCAGTAAATCTTCCATTTGAAGTATTGTAATGACTTCCGTCATTGTGATTTCTACTTCCAGTTGCATAGTCACAAACAAAAACTGCATCATCAGTTTGATATCCATTGTTTTTTGAAACACTAAATGCAACTTGATTCGGCATAGTGATATAGCCTTCTTCATGAATTCTCATTCTTTCTGTAGGACTACTTCCATTACTAATTATTATATCATTAGAATCTTGAACTTGAAATCTTGCTCTTTCAGTTGAATCATCTCTAAAGAAAATATAATTTGCTTGGTTTCCTCCAGCTTCTATATCAAGAGCTGCCCAGTTTGTATCAGTATTTGTTATCTTCAGTCTTGTGCT